>JACCDM011593100.1_pt1 | contig 54458 bp, 51 predicted proteins | sample 7445851 | NCBI WGS metagenome assembly JACCDM01 (sample SAMN15323438, study PRJNA562643) | freshwater metagenome | isolation source: river surface water | place: USA:Blue River Watershed | collected 2017-08-16
TGAAGCCCTTCGATTCACTTCGAAGGGCTTTTTTGTTTTAATAAGAAATACGAGATACGAAGTACAAAATCTTTTTAATGTCGAAGATCAAACGCCGATTGGTGAATGAAGAAGTGGGGATTCGTGTGCTGACTCAAAGGTCACTTTTTAAGCTACTTGGTACATTGTACATGGTACTTGCTACATTTTTTTGTTTTCTTCTAAAAATGCTATCTTAATTGCCATGAAAAAAATAGGATTCTTCAGTGCCTTGATTTTACCAGCCCTGCTGGTTTTAGGATTTTATCTCGGCGGTCCTTTTCAATGGATGATACACATCTTTGTCTTTTTACTTGTTCCCTTAATGGATTACCTTCTTCAAAAGGATACTGCCAATGTTGCAGCTGCTGAGGTAAGCGGAGTGACCAAGGAACAGTTTTATAAACTTATCACCTTTGTTTGGGTATATGTCCAGCTTGGTATTCTGATCTGGGGTATATATGTGGTAAGTACCCATTCCATGTCTATCCTTTCTTGGATTGCCTTTTCCTCTGGCATGGCTTTGGTCACGGGAGGAATTGGGATTACGGTTGCCCATGAATTGGGACATCGGACCGAAAAAATTGAACAGACCTACTCTAAAATCTTATTGATGACTGTGTGCTACATGCACTTTTTTATAGAGCACAACCGAGGACACCATGTTCGTGTGGCTACTTCGGATGACCCAGCCACAAGTCGTAAGGGAGAAAGCTTTTATGAGTTTTGGTGGCGCTCGGTAACTCAAGGATACCTAAGTGCTTGGGACCTAGAACAGGAAAGGCTTAAAAAGAAAGGACAAAGTTTTTGGTCTCTTTCCAATCAAATGATTTGGTTCCAACTGCTACCAATTGTCTTTGTTTTATTCTTTTTTGGGCTGTTCTCTTTAATGCAAGGAAGATGGGTTTGGGAAGTCCCTCTTTTCTTTTTTGTTCAAAGTTTCCTAGCCTTTTCCCTTCTTGAACTCGTGAATTACCTAGAACATTATGGGATGGAAAGAGCCAAGCTTCCTTCTGGAGACTATGAAAAAGTAACTCCCATTCATTCGTGGAATGCTTCACAGCTGGTGAGTAATTTTCTGCTTTTTCAGTTGCAACGCCATTCAGATCACCACGCATCTGCCCATAAACGGTATCAGGTATTAAACCATTACGATTCAAGTCCTCAATTGCCAGCTGGCTACTCGGCTATGATTATCTTAGCTTGCATTCCACCACTCTGGTTTGCAGTGATGGATCCGAGATTGACTAAATGGCAAAAAGAACGGAACCTTGATTTAGTCAAGTAGAAAATTGTTAAAAAAGCTACTCTTTAGCGTCATCCAAATTCCAAAAAATAAGACTCCCCAGAACAAATAAATCCTGTAAAAATCAGCGGTTTCCTTGTATCTGTTTTCCAATATCTCTGTTTTTTCTAGCGTGTCAATTTGCTCAAAAATCCGATTTAAAGCCTTTCCATCAGATGCTCTGAAAAATTGACCACCTCCAATCGTGGAAATCTCTCGAAGGGTGCTTTCGTCTAAGTAACTTTCTACCATCTGTGGTCTACCAAAAAAATCAGTTCCATAGGGCACCATTCCATCTTTACCTACGGCAATGGTATAAATCTTTATCCCAAACGCGGTAGCCAATTGCGCAGCAAAAATGGGGTCTACATTGCCCGCATTACTTTCTCCATCGGACAACAAGATCATGACCTTGGAAGGAGATTCGCTGTCCTTCATGCGATTGGTGCCTGCTGCTATAGCCGAACCAATAGCAGTCCCTTTGGCTTCAATCATGGAGAAATTGATTTCTTCAATCAAGCTAGTCAGCAATTGGTAATCGTTAGTCAGTGGGGAGAGAGAATAGGCCTCACCTGAGAATACCACCATTCCAATACGATCTCCAAATCGACCATTGATGAATTCTACTGCTGTTTTCTTGGCTGCCTCTAAGCGATTGGGACTAAAATCTTGTAAGTCCATGGATTCAGAAATGTCCATGACCAATAAAATATCAATTCCTTCGGTGTACTGTTCGACGCGCTCATTGTTTCGTTGCGGCCTAGCCAAGGCAATGACAACAAAGATTAGGAAAAGAAAGAAAAAGCTTGTTGGAATTAGTCTTAGGTAAGTCCAAGGATTAGCTTTGGTCAGTCGCTTAGGTAAAGAAAGCTCAAGAACTGGCTTTTTAAGGAACTTGATAAACTTCCGAATTAAAATCAACAAGGGGATCAACCACAGTAAATTGAGCAACAATGGGTTTTCCCATTCATAGGATTGAAAAGTCTCAGGCAAAAACCAAGACCAAGAAAAAAACTCAGCGACTGACTCTTTCATGGGTGATTTGGTTTAAGGTGGCTTTGTAATTGGCACGTGCTACTTCCAATAGGTAGCTGGTAGCTGCACTTGTATCTCCCTCTCCACCGGCATAAATGATTATATCAATGCTTCGAAGGGCTTTAAATACCTCTTTATCGTCTAATGCAGCTGCAATTTCACTTGAAGTCCATTCCTGGATTGGTTGGGAACGAAGGTGCTCTAAATACCCTTTCCAAAGTCCAATTACTTCGTCAGCAAGTGTTTGATTGGGATTTTGCTGGAGTGACTCAGACAGCCTTTTCCATTTTCGTTCGAATTGAATCCATCGGATTTTCTCTCTATTTTTTCGGAATAGTCGTTTGATGCGATCTGCAAAAACAAAGAAAAGAATTCCTATACCTAGCAGAATTCCGGAAACAACTGCACCAAAAACAAACCAATTGAACGGTTTTTCTAGGGGTTGGTACACATTATTTTCTTTAAACTGCAATTGTTCAGGTATGGAATCTAGGTTGAGCTTTAATTTTAACTCTGCCTCATTTGTATAATAGGTGATGCTATCGTAACGCGCCAATTCAAAAACGGGTAGCGATAAATAGGAGGAAGATTCAAGTGAAAAATTAGACAGGAAGTAAAGTGCACTATCTTGCGTGATACCGTCTGTGGTCATTGAAACAAATGTTTTCTTCTCTAGAAAGACAAAGGGAGCAAAATCATAAGTAGAGTCAGGAAAGATTAGCTGAGCAGATTGGGGATAGCTTGCTTTCAATACAAAGGCTACTCGCTCACCTAATTGAGCAGAATCCTGGGTGAAATATCCGCTCACCTGCACTTTTTGTGCTGGAAGCTGTAGGCTTGTGAGAAAAAGGAAAACAAAAAAAATGCCTCTACCCACGCTTCATTCGTTTATTTCGGTACTTGAATAAGTCAATCAAAGGGATGACGATGTCTTGTCTAGAATCAACAGCCAAGTAATTGATTTGATTTTTTTTACAAATCTCTTTCAATAGCTCCCGTTCACTGGTAAATGTATCTGCAATTTTCTTAGAAAAGCTTCCAAATGCAGTATTTACCCAAGTTGTTCTTCCCCTTTCCTTATCAAATATGGGAACAATTCCCAAGGTTGGTAGCGCAGCTTCCCTCGGGTCTGTCAATTGGATAGCAACTACATCGTGGCGCTCCGCGAGTGCCCTAAAAGATCGCTCGTAATCCTGATCGATGAAATCAGAAATGATGATGATGATGCTTCTCTTTTTAATGAGGTTCAATGCAAAGGTGAAGAGCCCATTCAAATTAGTTTTTAAGCTCTTGTTTTCGTGGTCAAAAATTCCACGAATAATTTTTACTCCTTGCTTACTTCCTTTGGTCGGCAAGATTAACTTTTCTTGTTGGTCGGAATAAGAAATTAGTCCTACCTGGCTTCCATCGTAAACGGCGGCAAGGGTCAGTACACCAGCAATTAACTTTCCTTGGTCTATCTTTTTTTGACCTTGCTGTCCTATATCCTGGCTACCTGAAATGTCCAATAAAAAATATACAGACTGGTCTTTTTCCTCCTTAAAGGTCTTTACAAAGGTGCCATGACCCTTTGCGGAGACTTTCCATTCGATAGTACGTACATCGTCACCATACTGGTAAGGTCTCAAATCGTCAAACTCTAAGCCAGATCCCTTGAAAAGCGATTGGTACTCTCCTTGAAGGTGGTTGTTGGCCACCTTACGGATCATAATTTCATATTTTCTAAGTTTGCTAAATAGCTGATCCATGTGTAGGATTTGAATTGGCTAAGTTAAAGTCTTGAAGCGAAAATTAAAATTTGAGAGTAGTGCTCACTGTGGATTTTATCCGTTAAAAAAACCTAATTTTAACACGTGATTTATCGATATATCTTCTTTCTTTTCCTAGCGCTAAGTCTTTCTTGCACTAGCAATTCTTCCCCTCAAGGGATCTTGGATGAGAATTTGATGGTGTCTATTCTCGTAGACATCCAACTCACGGAAGGTAAAGTCAGCTCATTACCTATAAACTACGACTCTTCCCAGGTATTATATTCTTTGATGGAAAAAGATATTTTTTCAAAACATGGGGTGACTGACTCTGTTTTTACATCAAGTATGGAGTATTACCTAGAAGATGCAGAAAAGATGGACCGCATCTATGCTCGGGTCATCGATTCCCTGGTAGTTCTTGAAAATAACACCAAGCTAAAGGAGTAAATCTGATGCTGTATCCAGCCAACCTTGAGCAAAAAATAAATTTTGTAAAAATTAAAGAGCTCCTCAAGGCAGAGTGTACTTCTCCTTTAGGACAAAGCTATGTAGATAACATTTCCTTTTCTACTGATTTCTCTTTAGTCCAGCGGCTCTTGGATCAGACAGAAGAATTTCGTCAGCTCCTGATAGCAGGAGAATCTTTTCCCTCCTCCAATTTCACCAACTTGAATCCTTACTTGGAAAAGGCCAAGTTGGAGGGTGCTTTTTTGGAACAAGAAGAATTTCAAGAAGTCAAATTAGCACTGCAAACACTCAAATCTTGCATTACATTTTTTCAAAAGTTTGGAGACCCCTATCCGACGCTTAAGGCTTTGCTGGGGTTATTGATTGACCTTGATCTCAAACTACTTCAAGTGATTGATCAAGTGCTGGATGAAAAAGGAAAGCTCAGAAGCAATGCTTCCAAGGAGCTCCAACTGATCCGAACTCAGATTCTTTATGAGGAAAGTCGCTTGCGAAAAGTGATGGAGCGGATTTTTAAGGAGGCTCGAGCCAAGGGGCTGGTGCCTGAAGATGCGGCCATGACGATTCGGGGGGGAAGGATGGTGATCCCCATTGCTGCCGAGAATAAGCGTAAGCTCCGCGGCTTTATTCACGATGAGTCTGCAACTGGGCAGACGGTGTTTATGGAGCCAGAGGAGGCACTTGATATCAACAATGAAATTCGCGACCTGGAGTACATGGAAAAGCGCGAAATCATTCGTATTCTGACTCGCCTTACGGATCAATTGCGCCCTACTATTCCTGCTCTTCGTAAAGCCACCAACTTTCTAGGGGTATTAGATTTTGTGCGTGCCAAGGCACGATTTGCCCTTAAAACAGATAGTCATAAACCTGTAATTACTCAGGAAAGATCACTTTCCTGGACGCAAGCAAGGCACCCTATTCTTGAGATTTCTTTAAAAACCCAAGGCAAGCGAGTGGTTCCTTTGAGCATTAACCTTGATGGTCAAAAGCGTCTTCTGCTTATTTCTGGTCCCAATGCGGGTGGTAAATCAGTGGCACTTAAAACCGTGGCACTATTGCAATACATGTTGCAGTGCGGCCTTTTACTCCCAGTTCATCCAGATTCCAAAAGTTCATTGTTTGATCACTTTTTCATTGACATCGGCGATGAGCAAAGTTTGGAAAATGACCTAAGTACGTACTCTTCTCACTTGATGAGTATGAAGCACTTTACCCAGTTTGCCAATAAGAAAACTATCCTATTTATTGATGAATTTGGGACGGGTACAGAACCGCAGTTTGGGGGAGCGATCGCAGAATCTATCTTATTGAGCCTAGCCAAGTTAGGTGCCTATGGGGTAATCACCACCCATTATGGTAACCTTAAGCAATTGGCAGCTAAGCAACAGGGCCTAGTCAACGGTGCAATGCGTTACGATGTTGAAAAATTGGAGCCTTTGTACCAATTGGAAATTGGGAAGCCAGGATCCTCTTTTGCATTGGAAATTGCTGCAAAAATTGGACTGTCCAAAGAAATCGTGGCCTATGCCAAGCAACAAATTGGGGAAGAGCGGGTTCGGTATGACCGCCTGCTCACACAATTGGAGAATGAAAAAAACCAGTATGACCTCCTCTTGAAGGCTGTTCGTGAAAAAGACAAGGCACTTGAAGGGATCTTGAAGGAGTATGGGCAGCTGAAAGAAACCTTGGAGCAAACCAAAAAACAATACATCCAAGAGGCTAAGCTGGAAGCAAAATCCATTTTGGATCAAGCCAATAAAAAGATCGAATCCGTGATTCGAGAGATCAAGGAGGGGAAAGCAGAGAAAGAAGTCACCAAATCACTGCGCAAGGAATTGGATGTCTTTAAAGAAGAAATTAAACCTGAAAAAACCACGATCAAGGAGCCTAGTATTCAAGTGATAGGGGGTCAAATTCAGATAGGAGATTGGGTACGGCTAAAGGATAATTCGGCTATTGCAGAAGTAGTCGCAATAAAAAATAAGGATGTTGAACTTCTAATTGGAGACTTAAAGTCGAATGTAAAGCTTTCGAGACTGGAGAAAATCGCAAGATCAGAAGTGAAGAAGGAGTTGAAGTCTATCGAAAAAAGGGGGAGTTACCAAACGACTTCTAAGATGATGGATTTTTCCCCCAACTTAGATTTGAGAGGAAAACGAGGAGAAGAGGTTCTTCCGCTGATTCAAACTTTTATTGATGAAGGAAACATGCTTGGCGTAAAAAATCTACGAATTGTCCATGGGAAAGGAGATGGTATCCTTCGAGAGGTGAGTCGTAATTTACTACGCACCATGCCGCAGGTAGGAAAATTGGAGGATGAGCATGCCGATAGAGGTGGCGCTGGTGTTACCCTAGTCACCCTCCGGTAGTAATCAGCTTATTTTTTAACGAGGTTTAAAGTGTAGTTTCCAGAAAGTGCAGAAGTTCCATCTACGCGTGCACCTGGCAAAGGAATCCGAAAGTCTAATCGTAGCGTGGTGCCTGTTTGCGTAAAGGAGATTTCACGCGTCGCAGCAGGCTTACTTCCAGTTAAGATAAATTTATCGAAGTTAGTTCCAGCAAAACTCCAGTTGCCATTTGCATCGAATAACTCCCCTCCATTTTTTGTAGAGTAGGTTTTTGTGGTTCCAGCATTTAAAATCAGCTCAAAAGTAGCATAGGTGCTGGTTACATTTTGTCCGTCTCGAGTAACTGAACCTCCTCCTGCCACGGTCCACTGTGCAATACCTGTTCCTGTAAGGGCTTCAGTTGCGACTTGTTCCGGAGTTTTTTTTGTTACAGGATCTTCTCCTTTTTCTTTGCAAGCAACTAGAAGGCTGAAAATTAAGACAAATTTGAGAAAGTACAGAGATCGAAAATTCATTTGAAAAGTTAATTTTTGAAGAGTTTAACTGCAAGAATATGGACCATTTGACTTACTTAAAGTCTTCCATGGCAATTTTTTTTTGACAAAAATCATATTCCCGTGGGTCATTCGAGCAGATCACTAAAATTCGCCCAGGCCTATAGTTCTGGATAAGTTTCAAATACCAGGTAAGTCCTTGGCTATCCAAGTTGGTGGTGGGCTCGTCCAAAAGGAGTAGGGGAACCTCTGAGAAAATGGCTAGAGCAAGTTTTACTCGCTGCTTCATGCCTGAGGAAAATTGAGAAATGGCTTTAGACCTGTGTTTTTCTAAACCTAAAATCTCTAAAATCTCAGAACTAGTTCGGTCTTGAAGCGGTTTTTTAAATTGGAAATGGAAGTTGATCACCTCACCTAAGGTGAATTCTTCAGGCAATTCCATATAGGGGGTAGCTAATGCGAGGCTCCGGAACCATTGTTCTTCGGCAATTTGTATTGGTCCAGCTTGGTACTGAATAGTCCCGGCAGTCAAAGGAATGGCACCAGAGAGGCATTTCAAAAGGGTGGATTTTCCAGATCCATTTCCTCCTGTAATGGCGAGGGTATCACCAGAGGAGAGCTCCAGGTCAAGATTTTTAAAAATCCATTCGTGGTGAAATCGCTTGGAGGCGTTTTTAACCTGGACCGTAAACATGCTAGTTGATGTAACCTTTCATTACCCCACGTTCAGAGGATCGGATAAAATTTAAAATTTCATCACGCTCTTTGGTAGCCGGAAGATTAATTTCAATTTCTTCAAGTGCACGGCTGTTGTTTAAGCTATTCAAGAATAGGTACCGATATACCTCCTGAATGTGTGCAATAGTTTCACTCGAAAAACCTCTTCTTCGCAAACCCAAGGAATTCACACCTGCATAGGTGAGGGGTTCTCTTGCAGCTTTAGTAAAGGGAGGTACGTCTTTTCTAACTAATGAGCCGCCAGATATCATGGCATGCATACCCACTCTCACAAATTGATGCACTGCACTTGATCCGCCGATGATTGCCCAATCCTCGATGACTACATGGCCCGCGATTTGAACTGAATTGGCTACAATAACATGGCTTCCAATGACACAATCATGCGCTACGTGGACATAGGCCATCAAAAGACAGTTACTTCCTACTACAGTGGTTTGCTTGTCTACTGTGCCACGAGAAATAGTGACACATTCACGAATGGTAGTATTGTCGCCGATAACTACAGTAGATTCTTCTCCTTGAAATTTGAGATCCTGTGGAATCCCTGCAATGACAGCACCAGGAAAAATCTTACAATTTTTACCAATCCTTGCTCCAGGATAAATGGTTACATTGGATCCGATCCAAGTATTATCCCCAATGGTCACATCTTCATGAATCATCGTGAAGGGATCTACATGTACTCCTGAGCCTAATTTGGCATCAGAGTGAATGGAAGACATTGTACTGATCATAGCTCTTTTCGGGTAATACTTGCAGTCATAATGGCTTCACAAACCAGATTGTTTCCGACGTATGCTTCGCCCTTCATTTTGGCAATTCCCCTGCGTATAGGGGCTAAGAGTTCGCATTTAAAAATAATGGTATCTCCTGGTAATACCATTTTTCTAAATTTACAACTCTCAATGCCGAGAAAATAGGTCCAGTAATTTTCTGGATCTTCTACCGAACTCAAAACCAATATTCCTCCAGTTTGTGCCATGGCTTCCACTTGCATGACTCCAGGCATCACAGGATTGCCAGGGAAATGACCCATAAAGAACGGCTCATTCATCGTTACATTTTTCACGCCTGCTACCACAGTATCATCCAGATAGATGATTTTATCGATTAGTTGAAATGGATAGCGATGCGGTAAAATATTGCTAATCTGGTTGATGTCCATCACCGGAGGAAGCTTTGGATCGTAATAAGGAATATGGGTAGATCCCATTTTCTCCATAGCGCGCTTCAATTTTTTGGCAAAAGCTACATTTGCGGCATGTCCTGGTCGAGCAGCTAATATTTGGGCTTTCAAGGGGCGGCCCACCAAAGCCAAATCACCTACCACATCCAATAGTTTATGACGTGCTGGCTCGTTTTTGTAGCGTAAGTCCACATTGTTGAGAATCCCTTCTTTTTTTACTTCGACAGATTCCTTATTGAACATTTTAGCCAAATGGGCCAGTTCCTCTTTTTCAACCACTCGATCTACCACCACAATGGCATTGTTTAAATCTCCTCCCTTGATCAAGTTGGATTTGTAGAGCATTTCCAACTCATGCAAAAAGCAAAAGGTTCTGCAAGAGGCAATTTCAGACCTAAATTGGCTAATGTCTGTGATCGAAGCATGCTGACTTCCCAGCACAGGAGAGTTATAGTCTACCATTACTGTCACCCGGTAATTACTGGCAGGAAGCGCTACCATCTCTACTTCTCTAGATGAGTCTTTGTATTGGATAGTCTCTTGGACTTCAAAAAATCTTCTCAATGCATTTTGCTCCTCAAGACCTGCATCTTCAAGTACCTCGATAAACTGGATGGATGATCCATCCATAATTGGAGGTTCTGGGCCGTCAAGTTGAACTAACACATTGTCAATTTCCATGCTCATCAGTGCAGCGAGCACATGTTCCACTGTGTATACTCTCGCACCATTTTGCTCTAGAGTAGTGCCACGGGATACATCAACTACCAAATCACAGTCTGCATCCACTGTTGGGCGACCTTCCAAATCTATGCGTTGGAATTTGATACCATGGTTTGGAGGCGCCGGCAAAAAGGTCATGTTGGAAACCACGCCCGTATGTAGCCCTACCCCGGACAATTCTACCTGCTTTTGAATGGTATGTTGTTTTACTTTCATGTGTTATACACTAAAACGAGATTTGGGTCACAAAATTACCCCTTTTTTTCGAGTTGTTGAATGCGCCTTTGGAGATCATCTAGATTTTTAAAGATGCTGTAGGATCGTAGAAAGTCTTTCACATCCATGGCCAAAAAGCCAAATAGGGTTTTTCCTGAGCTAGTTATAGACTTACTTATTCCAGTGTTTCCACCAATGGTAGTTCGGTCGGCGATTTTGAGATGACCTGCGATGCCTACTTTGCCCGCAAGCACACAATGCGCACCGATTTCTGTTGACCCTGATATGCCTGTTTGCGCGGCAATTACTGTATGTTCACCGATCACAACATTATGCGCCACATGAACCTGGTTATCAATTTTGACCCCTTTCCGAATTAAGGTGGTACCCATGGTTGCGCAATCAATAGTCGTATTGGCTCCAATACTTACCTCGTCTTCAAGTACTACATTTCCCACTTGAGGGATGGTTTTGTAGGATCCATCTGCTTGGGGTGCAAAACCAAATCCATCTGATCCTAGTACTGCTCCGGCATGAATCACGCAGTTTTTTCCAATTCGGGTGTCAGCATAGATTTTGACACCTGCATGGATGACTGTTCCATCCCCAATGTGTACACGATCTCCAATATAGGCTTGGCCGTAAATTTTGACACCTTTACCTAAGGCACAGTTTTTTCCGATGTACGAGAAAGCGCCTCGAAATCCAAGTTCGCCCATGCGGCTGCTTTCATCCATGTAGCTGGGTTGTTCTATCCCAACAAGGTTGGCTTGGGTGAGTTGCTGGTAGGCTTCAAGTAGGGTGGTAAAGCCTAAATAGGCATCTTTAACTCGAATAAGTGCCGTTTTGTAGGGCTTTGTCGCGACAAAATCAGCAGAGACAAGTACTGCTGTAGCTTCCGTTTCGTAGAGAAAATTCTCGTATTTTTCATTTGCCAAAAAGGCTATACCTCCGGGTTGGCCTTCCTGGATTTTATCGAGGCGGTAAACTTTTAAGCTGGAATCTCCTTCTACAGTCCCCCCTAAAATACCAGCAAGTTGTTCCAAAGAAAATTCCATAGGTAGCAAGTTGGTTTAGTAGGGCAAAATTAAACTTTTTGCTACGCATACGTAATGTTTTTCTACCATCTTGCTCATAATCTTGATGTTCGGTAAGTCGGCAGCACTTGCAACATCTACTACCTCCCCTTTTTTAGTTAAAATCGAAATTCGATCCTTTTCCAAATACCCATAATTACTAATGGTACCCGTAGAAAAAAAGTAACCTAAATCCGCTTCAGGTACTTGTAGCTTTTTCTGTGCTTTAGTACGCAGGTATTCAACCTCTTGGTTTGAAAAAGGTTCATTCACCAGATTGATTTTAAATAACCTACGCGTCAAAAACATTTGTGAAATGTTTTGAAGCACATAATCGGGATCATTTTTCCAAAGTTTTATAGCTCCCCAAATGTCAAAGTCATCCAGCTGCAAAAACTTTTTGAGTAAGCTCGAATCTGCTCTAAAATCTGCAAGTGATACCTCATGACTCATGAAGTAGGCCATCTCCTCAGTTACAGAAAAAATTCTTCCTCCTTGTGCCAAGTTTTTGGCCCGTTGAATCAGGTTGATCAACATTTTCTCTGCGCTTACCGTCGTCTTATGCAAATACACCTGCCAATACATTAGCCTTCGTGCACTCAAAAAGTTTTCAATGGAATAAATTCCTTTCTCTTCAATTACCAACTGATCGTCCTTGACTGCCATCATTTTGATGATTCGATCTGCACCAATGGTCCCCTCGGATACTCCCGTAAAAAAACAATCTCGCTGTAGGTAATCCAATCGATCAATATCCAACTGACTTGAAACAAGCTGGTGTAGGAATTTTTTTGGGTATTGATTTTTAAATATGCGGAGCGCTAAGGTCAATTGCCCCCCAAACTCCTCGTTGAGCAGTTCTATGGTCAGTAATGAAAGTTCTTCGTGTGGAATCCCGCGTAATAGGCTATATTCCAAGGCGTGAGAGAAAGGCCCATGACCAATATCATGCAAAAGAATGGCGATTAATGCAGCCTCGTATTCTTCCTCGCTGATCTCGGTGCCTTTGATCCGTAAGTTGTCCAAAGTGATGCTCATCAAGTGCATGGCACCCAAAGCATGGTGAAATCGGGTGTGCAAAGCCCCAGGGTATACGAAATCTGTTAAACCTAATTGACGGATTCGGCGTAATCTCTGAAAGTAAGGATGGTCAATGATGGAAAAAATTAACTCGCTAGGGATGGTTATAAAACCATAAACAGGATCATTGAGTATTTTCTGGCTTTTCAATCAGCACGGATTTGATTGACTCAAAAGTAATTATAATTTTAAAAGAAAAGGGAAGAAAGATGTCTCAAAAATTCAAGGTGCTATGGGCAGACGATGAAATTGATCTACTCAAACCACACCTCTTATTTCTGGAGGGGAAGGGTTGTGTGATTACGACTGTCAATTCAGGAGTAGATGCCATCGAAGAAGTGGAAAACGCCAATTTTGATGTGGTATTTTTAGACGAAATGATGCCTGGAATGACCGGATTGGAGACGCTTCAGCAAATAAAGCAACTTAAGCCACAGATTCCTGTGGTCATGATAACCAAAAGTGAAGAAGAGCAGCTCATGGATGAGGCGATAGGCGGCAAAATCGCAGACTACCTGATCAAACCCCTAAATCCCAGCCAAATATGGCTATCAGTCAAAAGAATACTTCAAAACAGGCAGCTAGTAGAATCAAAAACTGCCCAAAATTACCAGCAAGAATTTAGACAGATCGGACAAGCATTGGATGAAGCATCCACCCCGCAGGAATGGGCCGATGTGTACAAAAAGCTTACTTTCTGGGAAATGGAGATCGACCACACAGAAAATAAGAACATGTTGGAAGTACTTGAAGCTCAAAAAACGGAAGCAAACACTGCATTTGGTCGATTTGTTAAGGCAAATTACTTGGATTGGGTGGCAAGCCCCGAAACTGATGCACCACTGTTATCCCCTCAGGTACTCAAGGAGTGGGTCTTCCCAATTTTGAAAAAGAAACGGCCCGTATTTTTCATTTTAATTGACAACCTGCGGCTAGATCAATGGGAGGAAATTGAGCCACTCTTGGGAGCTTACTTTCATGTGGAAGAAAAATCCACCTACTACAGCATCCTCCCCACCACCACTGCCTTCGCTAGAAATGCCTTATTCTCTGGCATGATGCCTTCAGAGATGGCTAGTCGCTATCCGCACCTATGGGAGGACGAAGATTCGGACGAAGGAAAAAATAAAAGTGAAGAGGAATGGTTGAAAATAAACCTGGAAAAAAATAGAATTCTAGTTAAATATTCTTACCACAAGATTTTGCAAATGCAGGAAGGAAAAGCGGTGCTTGATCAATTCCACAGTTTGCTCCAGAATGAATTCAATGTGCTGGTATACAATTTTGTAGACATGATCTCGCATGCCCGCACTGACATGAAAATGATCCGTGAGCTGGCACCAGATGAGTCGGCTTACCGTTCACTGACCCGAAGTTGGTTCGAACATTCCTCCTTATTTGAGTTGATGAAAAGAATACAGCAAGCAGGAGGGGAGGTGATTTTGACGACAGATCACGGTACCAAGAGGGTAAATAGGCCGTACAAGATTATTGGAGATAAGCATGTCACGACAAACTTGCGATACAAGCAGGGGAAGAATTTGAATTTTGAGTCGGGGAAGGTTTTTGAGGTGCGGCGCCCTGAGGAAGCCAAGCTTCCACGACTAAATGTATCCTCTTCCTATGTCTTTGCTGTGGAGGATTATTTCTTTGCTTACCCCAATAATTACAATTACTACGTGAATCACTTCAAGGATACTTTCCAGCATGGGGGGATTTCCCTTGAGGAAATGATTGTTCCTATTGTACATTTGCGGTCTAAGACTTAAATATTTTGCAAACCATTTCTTACAGCCTTGACCAAATTGAAGAAATAGCCCAGCTATTAATTCTAAATGCTGGCGATCAAAAAGTTTGGATTTTTAGGGGTGAAATGGGTGCAGGAAAGACTACTTTGATCAAATCCCTTGCAAAGGCCTTACAGGTAGCTGATTCGGTAAGTAGTCCCTCTTTTGGAATTGTCAACGAATACCAAACCAAAGCAAAGGGACTTATTTATCATTTTGATTTTTATCGCCTAGATGACCCTCTGGAGGCCTTGGATATCGGAATAGAAGAGTATTTTTATAGTGGAAACTACTGTTGGCTCGAGTGGGCTGAAAAGATTGCTCCTTTTTTACCAGAGCGATTTTTCCACATTGAGCTTGCCTTAGCTTCTGAAAAAGGAAGAATTTTAACCTTTCACCACCATCAAAATGGCCACTGATTTGACTGGAGTAGCTACTGTGGGATTAATCCCCAAAGAGTCTCCCGCCCAACTAAAAAAAGGAGGCAAACCGATTACAATAGGGTTGCCTAAGGAAACTTCCTCAGAGGAAAAGCGAGTGGTTTTAAGCCCGGAAGCGGTTCGTATTTTGAATGAAAATGGAATTTCAGTTCTTGTAGAAACGCAGGCGGGGGATCGAGCCAAGTTTTCAGACCAACAGTTTTCGGACGCAGGTGCAAAAATTGTTTATTCCCGCAAGGAGGCATTTGGCGCAGATGTGGTCGTCAAAGTAAATGCACCCACGGAGGATGAAATCGCAGACATGTCAGTCGGTTCCTGCTTGATTTCAGCCTTGCAACTTGAAAAGCAAGAGTCAACGTACATTCAGGCTCTCAACGCAAAAAAAATAACTTCCCTTGCTTTTGAGTACTTAGAAGACAAAGTGGGAGGGATGCCTGTGGTACGTGCCATGTCAGAAATTGCTGGAAGCACGGTGATGCAAATTGCCTCAGAATACCTTTCCAGCGTAAATGAAGGAAAAGGATTGATTTTAGGAGGAATTACGGGAGTACCTCCTACTCAGGTAGTCATCATAGGTGCAGGTACGGTGGCGGAATATGCTGCGCGAACAGCCCTTGGCTTGGGTGCCAACATCAAAGTTTTTGACAATCACCTCTACAAGCTCCGTCGGATCAAACAGTTACTTGGACAACAGATTGCAACTTCTACCATTGATAATGCAAATCTATCACAAGCCTTGGCTGAGGCCGATGTAGTGATTGGGGCCTTGCGCGCAGAAAAGGGGAAAAATAAAATTGTAGTTTCCGAAGAAATGGTGGCTAAGATGATGCCAGGGAGCATTGTCATAGATGTGAGTATTGACCAAGGTGGCTGCATTGAAACTGCCCAGATCACCACTCATGAAAATCCAGTGTATCGCATGCATGAGGTGATCCATTATGGAGTCCCGAACATTGCATCACGAGTTGCCCGAACAGCCTCATATTCCTTGAGTAATATTTTCACTCCAATACTGCTTCAAATGAATGATTTGGGAGGAGCAGAGGAAATGATTTTTACCTACAAATGGTTTCTTAAAGGAGTTTATACGTACCGAGGAAGTTTGACCAATGCATTTATGGCAAAGAAATTTGGGTTAAGCCACAAGGAGTTGCAATTGCTACTAGCTGCTCGGTATTAATTGGTCCTGTTGGAAGTACTTCATTCTAGAATTAAAAAAATGACTTAATTTTGATGGATTTATCTGCGAATTTCCAATCAGTACTCATGCGAAAAGTTCTCCTTGTTCTTTCCTTTTTTATCAGTACTGTCTTTGTTGCGGCGCAACAGCCTCCAGCTGCCTACCTCAAAGCCAAATCCGATTTGGATGCGAAGGCCTATGAAATGGCAAAAGATGGTTTTGCAGCTTTTCTAGATGAAACAAAATATGGAGCGCTCTCCTATTATGCTGCCTTTCACAGTGCTGAGGCTGCCCTTGAACTCAATCAAGCACCCCAAGCCATAGAGTTGTTATCTGCTTTGAAAGGAAAGGTTTGGAGCCATTTTGAGGAGACTACCTACTTACTTGCTTTGGCTTATTTTCAAAATAACCAACTTTTAGAGGGGCTTCAAGCATTGAAAAGGCTTACCCGTGAGCCCTTGTTAAGCAAGGGATACCGTGCTAGTTTCTCTTATTTTCAAGCAGATTCCCTCAATTGGAGGATAATGCCTCCATTAACTGAGTTGATGGATAATCAGGGATTTACTGCTGCCATGGCTTATGGATTGCTGAAAAAGCCCATTTTATCCGCTGAAGATCGTGTTATCCTCAATCAACTAATAAAATCTGGGACGCAACCAGCACTAAAGGATAAGGTGCTAGATGTCGTAGTCATCTTGCCTTTTACCACGAATGCAGAACAGGACATTTCTTCGATGGAAACCACCAACTTCTTATTGGAACTCTACCAAGGGATTGAATTGGAAGTGGCTAGACTCAAGGAGGATGGCGTAGCGATTCAGCTACATACCTTCGATTCAAAGCGTGATCTGGAATACCTTAATGCACTTGTAACTGATCCAACTGTTTTGGCAGCAGATGTACTATTGGGACCCATTTATCCTGAAGAAACAGCCCTAATAAGTGCTTTTGCAGAAGCTCAAAAAATCCCCTTCATCCATCCACTTTCCAATCTTGGTGATCGATTTGAAGAAAGCCAATATAGCTATTTGTTCAGGCCAGCATTGAGTTCCTTGACAAATGGGGTAGTGAATACCTTGAAAACCCAAGGATGGGGAAAAACCGTAGCCATTGGATATAGTAGCAATTCACGAGATGAGCAGCTTGGGCTTCTGCTACAGAATCAATTGACAAAGGAAGGATTTACTGTCGTCAAGTTCCAGAAGGTCGATTCCAAAAATGCCACTTCTTTCCTTCAAGGCTTGGGCGTACGAAGAGGAAACCAACCTGCAGTAGGCCAGGTGATTTTACTTTCAGATGATCCAGCATTGGCGCAGCCTGTTTTTTCACTTATGGAAAGCATTTCTGCTGAGGTACCTTTGCTGGTCATGGATTCCTGGCTAGGTTTTAATTTTTCAAATTTCGAAATGTTGGAATATGCTAATTTCTATTTCATCTCTAACAATACCCCAAAGTATCATTCGGAAGCCATGGATGATTTTCGTAAAGAGTATTATTCCAAACATCTGCAATTTCCTTCTACCAATTCCCTTCTTGGTGCTGAACTCGTTTATTGGATCCAAGCGAATGCGGAATTTGCGCAAGATTATGATCTCCGTCCAAGTTTGGATAAAAATGGGAATCAGCCAGGTAGATTGACTTGGGGATTTAATTTTCAAAAAGTAAACAACAACAGCTATTCTCCTGTTTTCAAGCTTGAATCTGGAGAACTGATCCCATTAAACTAAACCATGCAAATTTCTGAAAGCAAGAGGCTTTTTGCCCATGCTAAAAATTTTATTCCAGGAGGAGTAAATTCTCCTGTTCGTGCTTTCCGTGCCGTCGGTGGTGAACCTATCTTTATTAAAAAAGCAGATGGTGCTTTTATTTACGACGAGGACGGCAATTCCTACATTGAACTCATTAATAGTTGGGGGCCTATGCTAATGGGTCACAATACCCCACTGGTCCGTGAGGCCGTAATTCGTGCCATGGAGGATGGAACTTCCTTTGGAGCTCCTACCGCTCGCGAGGTGGAAATGGCAGAGTTATTGGTTCGAATGGTTCCTTCTCTCGAAAAAGTCCGCATGGTCAATTCGGGTACGGAAGCCACCATGTCGGCTATCCGTGTAGCTAGAGGCTTTACTGGGAGGGATAAAATCATCAAAATGGAAGGGCATTACCATGGGCATGGAGATTCTTTCCTCATTGCTGCAGGTTCTGGCGCGATCACTATGGGGCATCCAGATTCTCCCGGGGTCACGCTTGGTACAGCAAAAGACACACTATTAGCACCTTTCAATGACTTAAATGCCATTGAGTCTTTGGTGGAGGCGAATAAAGGCGAAATTGCTGCCTTGATTTTGGAGCCAGTTGCAGGAAACATGGGATTGACCTTACCTCGAGAAGGGTACTTGCAAGGTCTTAGAGACATTTGTAGTCGTGAAGGGATTGTGTTGATTTTCGATGAGGTGATGACCGGTTTTCGATTGGCCAAAGGTGGTGCGCAAGAGCGATTTGGGGTAATTCCTGATTTGACCACTCTAGGTAAAATCATCGGTGGGGGAATGCCAGTAGGCGCTTATGGAGGAAAAAAGGAGATTATGGACTTTGTGTCTCCTGCAGGTCCCGTGTACCAGGCAGGTACGCTATCTGGGAATCCGATTGCAATGGCAGCAGGCTTGGCGATGCTGAAGCACCTGGATACCCACCCCGAAGTCTACACTCGTTTGGAAACCATAGGGGAAGAACTTACAGCAGGAATAAAAACCGTCAATTCCACCTTGGGTCTTGATTATACCCTCAACAAATTAGGAAGCATGTATTCGTTGTTTTTCACTTCTAGCCCAGTGACTGATTTTGAATCTGCCAAAAAATCCGATACCCAGCTGTTTGGCCGTTATTTCCAAAGCATGCTGAAGCGAGGGGTTTATTTGGCACCATCTCAGTTTGAAAGTCTTTTCTTATCGACTGCTTTATCGAGCGAACTGATTGGCAAGATTCTTCAGGCGCATGAGGAGAGTATGAAGGAAATTCATTAAAAGAAGAGACGATGATTTTCAAAGTATACGGCATCAAAAATTGTGACACAATGAAGAAGACCTTTTCCTTTCTTGAGGAAAAAGGCATTTCTTACGAATTTATCGATTACAAAAAACAGGCTCCTAGTTTGGAACTACTTAAAGGTTTTTGCTCAAAAACAAGTTTGGAAACCTTGGTAAATCGCCAAGGGACCACCTACAAAAAGTTGGATGATTTGCAGAAAGATGCGCTAGGGCAGGAATTAACTGCATTTCCAATTTTGGTGGCACAGCCTAGCATGATCAAAAGGCCTGTGATTGAATATCCCGATGGAAGCATCACTTTGGGATTTGTTCCCGAGCAGATTACCTCAAAACTGAAGTAAAAGGATTTACTTTATCATGAGATTTCAGGGTTACTTCAAGAACTGCGGTGGAAAAAATGTAGGTAAGTGTTTCAGGATATCTCTACTCATGAGATCCAGATCATAAGAAGGTTTCCATCCCCAATCTACTCGCGCGCGACCATCGTCAATGCTATCCGGCCAAGAATCTGCGATGGCTTGGCGAAAATCCACCTGATAGTTAATTTCAAAGTTAGGCACCTCTTTTTTGATGCTTTCAAAAATCTCCTTTGGAGAAAAACTCATGCCAGCAAGGTTGTAGCTCGATCGGATTTTGATTGCGTCTTTGGGTGCATTCATCAGATTTAAAGTAGCCTTGATGGCATCTGGCATGTACATCATGGGGAGGTAAGTGTCCTCACTCAAGAAACAGGTAAAGGGCTGGTTTGCTATCGCCTTGTGGTAGATGTCCACTGCATAGTCTGTGGTGCCTCCTCCAGGAAGGGATTTGTAGCCAATGAGGCCTGGATAGCGAAGGCTCCGTACATCCACGCCATATTTTTCAAAGTAGTAATTGCACCAGCCTTCGCCTGCAAGTTTACTTATTCCATAAACTGTATTTGGATTTTTTTCACAAAACTGCGGGGTATTAATTTTGGGTGTTTCAGGGCCAAATACAGCAATTGAAGATGGCCAATAGATCTTATCCAATTTATATTCTCTCGCTAGTTCCAATACATGGAGCAAGCTGTCCATGTTGAGCTGCCAAGCAAATTGTGGATTTTTTTCACCTGTAGCAGATAGTACTGCAGCGAGGTGGTAGATTTGGCTTACCCTTTCCTTCTTTACTAAGGCACCTAAGGCGTCCTTGTCCATTACATCCAATACTTCAAACCTGCAGTAGGGAAACTGATTACTGGTAGCAGCTCTTAAGTCAGTTGCAATCACTTGATCTCCGCCAAACTGATCTGAAAGTGCGCGAGTTAATTCTGAGCCGAGCTGCCCAGCAGCTCCAATGATAAGGATTTTATCCATAAGGTGGTGTTTCAAAAAACCCGTAGTTGCCATCAGGGTTTTTGTTTTATATTTGGGTTTGCTTGCGCAAAAATAATAAAAAACACCTGGTTCTAGCCGATTTTTGATCAGTGGAACCTTAAAATTTAGACAAGATTAACTACCAAATCCGTTAACCATGTACGAGCAGTTTAAACCCAAATTAAAACAAGAATTAGAGTCCATTGAGGAAGCAGGTCTTTTTAAACGAGAGCGAATTATCACTTCACCGCAGTCAGCAAAAATCACTATTACCGGAGGCAAGCAAGTATTAAATTTTTGTGCCAACAACTACCTCGGATTGTCTTCCCATCCACGCGTCGTCCAAGCAGCAAAAGAAGCGATTGACACCCATGGCTTTGGTATGTCTTCGGTGCGATTTATTTGCGGAACCCAAGATATCCATAAAGAATTAGAAAGAAAGTTATCTGAATTTTTAGGTACAGAGGACACCATCTTATATGCTGCAGCATTTGATGCCAATGGTGGAGTTTTTGAGCCACTTTTTGGTGCCGAAGATGCTATTATTTCGGATTCCCTGAATCACGCATCGATCATAGATGGAGTTCGTTTGTGTAAGGCGATGCGCTATCGTTACGAACACAACAATATGGAGGACCTGGAGAAGCAACTCCAGGACGCTATGGAAGCAGGAGCACAACAGAAGATTATCGTCACCGATGGGGTCTTTTCCATGGATGGCACGATTGCTCAGCTAGATAAAATTGTGGCTTTGGCCGAAAAATACCAGGCTTTGGTGATGACCGATGAGTGTCACTCCACTGGATTTATGGGGAAAACAGGTAGGGGAGTCCACGAGCACAGAGGGGTAATGGGCAAAATCGATATCATCACCGGTACCCTAGGAAAGGCCTTGGGCGGAGCTTCTGGTGGATTTACCTCTGGAAGAAAGGAGATTGTTGAATTGCTTCGTCAGCGATCAAGACCTTATTTGTTTTCCAACACTTTAGCCCCTTCCATTACTGGTGCTTCCATAGCAGTGCTTGAATTGCTATCAGAGACCACTGAGTTGAGAGATAAACTTGAAAGAAATACACGTTACTTCCGCGAAAAGATGGAGTTAGCTGGATTTGATATCAAACCAGGGGAACATGCCATTGTGCCAATCATGCTCTACGATGCTGTGCTTTCCCAGAAGATGGCTGAAAAATTACTAGAAAGAGGAATTTATGTTATTGGATTTTACTACCCGGTAGTTCCCAAAGGGCAGGCTAGAATTCGCGTTCAAATCTCCGCAGGCCATGAGCAGGAACATTTGGATCAGGCTATTGCTGCATTCATAGCTGTAGGTAAAGAATTAGGAGTGATTAAATAAAAAAAAACGGGATGAATTTTCATCCCGTTTTTTTTATCCCCCTACTTTGGTTGGCAAGCCTTTTTTCTTTGCAAAATCGTGTTCAGAAAGGTTTTCAAATCGATCATACAAATCCTCGTAGTTGAGGTAGTCGTTAATGATTTCTCTGACTTCTTGGAAAGAGAGGTTGTGCAAAACCTTTCCGTTTTTAGCCATGGAAATTTGACCTGTCTCCTCTGAAATAACCAAGATTAGGGCGTCTGTCGCTTCTGACATCCCGATTCCGGCTCGATGCCGGAGACCAAATTGAGCTGGCACTTCACGTTCTGTGACCGGTAGAATGCAGCGCGCTGCTTTGATTTTTCCCTTATGGATAATTACCGCTCCATCATGCAACGGGCTTTGCTTATTGAAAATCGCAATTAAGAGCCTTTTCGATAGTTCAGCATCTAAGATGTCACCACTTTCAGCATAAAATTTCAATTCAACTGTGCTTGAAATTACGATCAAGGCTCCTGTATTTGATCCGGCTAAGACTTTGGCAGCATCAATGATGGGACTGATATTGAAACCGGAATTTTCTTTTTTTCTCCAGAAAAAGAGGATGTCTTTCCATCCATTATCGTTTGAAAAAATGGAGGAGCGGCCTAATATGAGTAAGAATTTTCTAAATTCTGGAGCAAAGATAATGATAGCGGCTATCACACCCACTCCCATAAATTGGCCTAGAATGATGGAAAGCAGCTCCATCCGAATTGCTTGAACTAATAAATAAATCAAGTACAGGGAAAGAAATCCTAGGAAGATTTTAATGGCAACAGAACCTTTCAAAAGTTTGTATACTTGATACAATAGGGCAGCCACCAACGCAATATCGATCATATTGACGATGGAGATATCTAAAAAGCCTATTTTGAAAAGTAAGTTCAAGGGTACAATTGTTCGAATAGTTGAATAGTTTCTTTCGCTTCTTTTACATCATGTACGCGTAAGATAGCAGCACCTTGCAACAAAGCAACCATATTCAGGGCAGTGGTTCCATTTAATGCTTCATTGGCACTGATATCTAGTGTTTTATAAATCATCGATTTTCTAGAAATCCCTGCCAAAACCGGAAGCCCTAGACGTTTTAAACTGCTTAACTGGCGCAAGAGTTCGAAATTCTGTGCGCTTGTCTTTGCAAAACCAAAACCTGGATCAATAATTACATCTTTAATGCCAAATTTTGCGAATTGTTCAACTTTAGAAGCAAAATAGGATAAAACTTCCGAAATAAGATCCGAATAGGCTGTTTCATTTTGCATCGTTTGAGGTGTACCTCTCATGTGCATTGCAATGTAAGGCACGCCGAGCTGCCCAATTAAAGGGAGCATCTGAGGATCTAAATTACCGGCTGAAATGTCATTCACTAGGTCAGCCCCTGCTTCGATTCCAGCTTTTGCTACTTCGGAACGAAATGTATCTATTGAAATGAGGGTTTCGGGAAAGCTTTGTTTAATTTCTAGTATTGCAGGAATAACTCGATTGATTTCCTCTTCAATGGAAAGGTTTGCTGCTCCCGGTCTCGTGCTGTATCCCCCTAGATCCAAAAAATCTGCACCTTCTCTGATTTTTTTTTCAGCCTCAAAAAGGACTGAATTTTTATCTATTGAAACTCTGCTCCCTTCAAAAAATGAATCTGGAGTCAGGTTAATTATTCCCATTACCTTGGGTTTATTCAACGAGTATAGGCATCCCTTGATTTGAAATGTATATTTTTGAGGAAATAATTTATCTTCGGCAGAAGAAATCATAGTTGATCCAGCAAATTTTAAATCCAGCAGTGTGGAGACGCAGACAAGCAACGAATATAAGGAAGTAATCGCCCGATGTAAAGAATTGTTCCGGAAGAAAACCATCGATTACGGGACCGCTTGGAGAATCTTAAGATTGCCTTCACTCACGGATCAGATTTTCATTAAGGCCCAGCGAGTACGATCCATCCAAGAAAAGGGAAATCAAAAAGTGAATGATCCCATTGTAGATGAATTCGTCGGTATCATCAACTATTGCTTGATTGCTTTGATTCAAATCTCACTTGCGGAAGACGAGCGCATGGAAATTCCTTTCGATGAATTGGAGCCGCTCTACGATCAGTGGACTAGCGCTACCAAAGGTCTTCTTGAAAACAAGAACCATGACTATGGAGAGGCTTGGAGAGACATGCGAGTCAGTTCTATGACGGATATCATACTAATGAAACTGTTTCGCGTAAAACAAATTGAAGACAACCAAGGAAACACCTTGGTTTCCGAAGGGATTGAAGCCAACTACCAAGACATGATTAACTACGCAGTGTTTTGTTTGATTAAACTAGGATACCATGAATAAGAACCTTTTTTTCTGGATTCTCCGCATTTTGGTGGGAGGACTATTTGTATTTTCTGGTTTAATTAAGGTCAATGATCCAGTGGGTACAGCCATCAAGTTGGAAGAGTATTTTGATGTATTTTCCAATGATATTGCTCCATTTTTTTACTTCTTCAAGCCTTATGCACTTCCACTAGCTGTATTTCTGGTTGTTTTTGAGGTGGTTTTGGGAATTATGCTTTTGGTTGGGGTGCGGCTTAAAGAGACGGTATGGGCCTTGGCTTCGATGATTCTCTTTTTTACTTTTCTTACCTTTTACTCAGCCTATTTCAATAAGGTGACCGATTGCGGATGCTTTGGCGATGCGATCAAATTGACCCCCTGGGAATCCTTTTATAAAGACATTATTTTATTGGTATTGATTTCTTTTCTGTTCTTCTTCAGGAAGGATCTTCCCAAGAGTGCACCTCGCTGGGCAAATTACACGGCTGGACTAAGTTTGGTTCTTTCCATAGGCTTAGCAGTTTATGCAATTCAAAATCTGCCATTTATAGATTTTAGAGCCTACAAGATTGGGGTGAATATCCCTGTCAACATGCAGCCTTCTGCACCTATGGTGTATACCTATGTGATGAAAAAAGGGGGGGAGCTCGTATACCTCGATCAGTACCCCACAGACGAAAGCTATGAGTTTGTGGAAATGACACTCAATAATCCAGAGGCATTGCCTAAAATATCTGATTTTGCTGCTTGGAATTCGGAAGGCGACCAAACGGAGTTTCTATTCCAAGGAAACAAGGTGATTTTGCTAAGCAGTAATTTGACAAAAATGAGTTACTCAAACTTGGATCAAATCACTCAGCTGTTTTCATCTCTTCAAAAAGCACCCGTTGAACTCATTTTTATGGCAGCAGCAACGCAGGAAGAAATTGATGCGTGGATCAAAAAAATGGGTTGGCCAGTGCAGGGGCTCCAAGCAGATGCTACTGTAGTAAAGACGATCATGCGTGCCAACCCAGGATTGATGCTATTGAAAGATGGGGTAGTGGTAGGTAAATACCACCATAACAATACGCCAGAGGCTTTAGAAGTACTTGAATTATTTTGATGGGTGCCCAGCTTAAAGTTGTTTTAGTAGGTCTTCCTGGTTCAGGAAAAACTACTTTTGGAAGGCAGCTGGCTAAAGAGTTGAATTTTCCTTTTTTAGACCTAGATCAACTGATTGAAGAGCGGTACCACTTAAAGATTTCAGAGATTTTTTCAATTTATGGTGAGGGTAAATTCCGAGAATGGGAAACCTTAGTTCTTCAAGACACCTTAAATCAGGATCGTGCGTTTATTTTAGCGTCGGGGGGTGGAGCTCCTTGCTTTAATGACAACATGGATTTGATCAATTCCAAATCGACATCAGTGTACTTAGATGTTCCATTGCCTTCAATTTCTCGTCGTCTACAAGCATCAAAAGCAAATCAAAGACCTTTATTTCAAGGTCTAGATCAAGGAGAGATTACACTTAAGCTCAAGTCATTGTTGGTGTCGCGTGAATATTTTTACAACCAGGCAAAAATAAAGCTCAGTGGAGAAGATTTTTCCGCTGAGCTTTTATTGGTTGAGTTAATTTCGAGGCTTAAAAGTTAAATCCGACTGTAATTACCGCAGAGGTAATTGAATTTTTAACTTCCGTTAGGGGACCATAGTTAAACCCGTTATTATCCAGTACTTTATAGCTTCGGTAGAGGCTGTTGAACTTCTGATTTACCAGAGAAAAATCTAAGTTGAAGGATTCAAATTTCAAACCTAATCCCCCGGATAGTAACTGAGTACTTTGATCTAGGGAAGAATTGAGATAGGGATCTCCTGCGTAACCATAGCCACCACGAATTCTCCATCTTTCGATTTTGGCTTCACCACCCAGTCTAAAGTTGACCGCGCTAGTGTACAATTCTTGAATGACTTGGTTGTCAGGGCCTTCGTTGAAATCTCTAGAATTGATTCTGGCAACACTGTAATCTACCCAGTCTACATCTGCTGAGATAAATCCATGCTTACCCAAGAAGAAGGTGGCACCTCCCCCAACTTTAAATGGAGTTCTGAGTCCGTAATTGCTTAGAAAAACATCTGAAACGGCTGTTTCGGTACCTAAAGTCTTGTTTTCTTGTGCGAAGAAATAGTCATCATAGGTAGCAGACATGCTGGCTTCATACTCTTCGTTAAGAGAAAACCAAGTCGGAGTTTGAAGCACAAAACCAAGATTTACGTAATCGATCGGTTTGTAAATCAAACCCAAATTAAGGTTTACGCCTGTACCATTGATTAACAAGTTTTCTAGCAAGGAGGAATTGATCAGCGGCTCATTTCCAAACTCCTCATTGTATTTTTTGATCGAGGAGAATTCAATGGATCGTATTCCTAGACTTGCTCCTACGAAAAGTTTGTGGTTAAAATTAGCCCCATACCCAAAATTAATTTGGCTTGCACTCCCTTCTTGGGTTACGTTTTCATCCTGAAACGGTAGACCCAATACGAAGGAATCGTAAGATCTTGGGTTGGTAATTGGGTTGCCAGCTGCATCTACTACAATGGGATTGATCTGATAGGTTTGGTAAGCCAAGCCAGTAAGTCCACGGTTTTCAATTTGGCTTTCCGGCACTCCTGAAGCGTCTCCCAAATAATAGTCAATGATAGAGCTGTTCCCCAATTTGTCGGAATAGTACCCGAATTCATTCGAGAAGTTAGCAATTCGTTGCACACTAAAGCCCCAAGCACCTCCTTTGAATGCCCCTTTTTCAAGTAGGCCTTTGTTGTTTGCACCTACAAAACTCAAGTTGGGAAGTGAGAAATCAGAAGTAGAATAAGACTTGTTTTGGTCTAAATAGGTGGCATCTGTAGACCAGAGGTCATAACCCAAACTGAGGCTCACCTCGGAGTTTCGAAAAAAGCCCAGTCCTGCGGGATTACCAGAAAGGTTGGACACATCTCCGCCAAGAGACCATTGTGTACCGCCTACACTGATTATTCTGGCAGAGCCTGCAGGGCTTGCTTTACTAAATCGATACGCATCTTCGAAGTAGCCGCTTTGAGCTACTGCAGTGCCTGAAGTCAAAAGAATTAGGCAAAGAAAGGGAGCTAGTAACCTCATGTGTTTAAGGATAAAGTTGAAGGCTTAACGAAGTTTTTAGGATTTTCGGGTAATTTCCGCAAAAAAAAAGGGGAATTAATTCCCCCTTCCTCTGGATCCTCCTGAGCTTGAGCTGCTTGAGGACCCACTCGAACTTCTACTTGGAGCACTAAAGCTTGCGCCAGAACTCGATCTGCTTGGAGCACTAAAGCTAGATGAGTTGTAGTTTGACCTGCTTGGTGCACCACCAGAATTGTAACCATTTGACTCACTTCGACCATAAGAGGTCGAACGTGAGGCTCCATTACTTGATCCAGTTGACCTGTTGTAGGAAGGACTACTATTTGTTGACCGCATAGCACCTGATCCATAAGTACTTGTATTTGGATCGATGTTGTATCCTCTTCCCGTACTACTTGAAGCAGCAGAAGGTCTCGCTGATTGTGCCGAACTTCTAGAAGGAGCTATATCTCCTCTACTTGAGGCTGCTGAATTCAGATTTCTAGAGTTGCTTTCTACACGACTTCTTCCAGAGGAATAATAATCGTTTTGCGTGTTACTGAAATCACGAGTTGCAGAACGAGGAGACTCAGTTGAAACCAATCTTCTTGGGGATGCTCCATTGGCATTGGCTGCATTTTCTCTAGCTTGAGCTCTTGCTGTAGTTGGAGTTCCGACTGATTCCAGTACACCTCCGCCACCATTGCTCATGGATGCCCCACGGCTTGGTCTTGCTCCATAAACGATATTTCTATTACCGAATTCGTTACCTGGTAGAATGATAATCGGACCTGTAGTATAAATCGGTCTATTCCAACCCCAGGGAGAGCCCCATGCATTGATTCCCCAGAATGGATCGTAAAAGCCTCCGTACCCTAAATATGAATTGAAAGGGTTATAGTAAGGTCGTCCCCAAATCATACCCATTCCAAAACCTAGGTTGAACCCCGGTCTCCATCCCCATCCAGGACTGAAAAATGGATCATACATCCCCATTCCAAATGGGCTCATTCCTATCATACCCATTCCAAAGGGACTGTATCCAAAATTAAAAGCAGCGTTGCCCCATCCTGAATTGAAGTTTGATACCTGAAAGCTATTGTAAATGTCAATATTAGGAGTGGAAGTACTTGAAGTAGATTGATTTTCCTCAAAATAAACCACGTCATCACCTGTAGCAGTATTCAGTTGTCCATATCGAGATAAATATTCTGGATTGACGTTTTTGGAACTGAAATTTTCCTTTGGGGCTACAGTTGAATTAGCAAGATTTTGAAAAGTTGTCGGTTGGTTATTTGCTACCGCGTTTTCAGTGGCTTTCTTCACGTCAGCAGACATGAAGTACAAGTTGTCCTCAAAGGAGTTCACTGCCATTTTATTAGAATTGCAGGAAACTAACACAGAAGTGCACAGAAGTGCAGATGCGGAAATTACGGCGATTTTCTTCATGGGTGAAGTAGTTTATGCTTGGTTAAACGGAATGACCAAGTATAGGTTGTACTTTTTGGGTTATATTTGTACTTCCTATTGATCAAAATAAACACATTTCTCCTTATACAACAAGTAAATGAGTAAAGGACTTCCAAAACGCAGTGAAGATTATTCACTCTGGTACAATGAACTGGTAAAAAGAGCCGATTTAGCTGAGAATTCCCCAGTTAGAGGTTGCATGGTGATTAAACCTTATGGCTATTCCATCTGGGAAAAAATGCAGGCAGAATTGGATCGAATGTTTAAGGAAACAGGGCATACCAATGCTTATTTTCCTCTGTTTATTCCCAAATCATTTTTAAGTAAAGAGGCAAGCCATGTAGAAGGATTTGCAAAGGAATGTGCTGTGGTCACCCATTACCGATTGAAAAATGCGGAAGATGGTTCCGGAGTAATTGTGGATCCGGAAGCGAAATTGGAGGAAGAACTCATTGTACGACCTACTTCAGAAACGGTTATTTGGAGTACCTACAAAAATTGGATTCAATCGTATCGTGACTTACCCCTCTTGGTCAACCAGTGGGCTAATGTGGTGCGTTGGGAGATGAGAACGCGTTTGTTTTTGAGGACTACCGAATTTTTATGGCAAGAAGGTCACACTGCTCATGCCACCTCGGAAGAAGCCATGTCTGAAACAGTTCAAATGATGAATGTCTATGCACAATTTGCAGAAGAGTTTATGGCCTTGCCTGTAGTGAAAGGGAGAAAGTCCGCAAATGAACGATTTGCAGGAGCAGATGAAACCTTATGTATCGAAGCCCTAATGCAAGATGGAAAAGCACTTCAGGCGGGTACGTCGCACTTTTTAGGTCAAAATTTTGCTAAAGCCTTTGATGTGAAATTTGCAACCAAAGCCGGGGGATTGGAGTACGTATGGGGTACCTCTTGGGGTGTGAGTACGCGTTTGATGGGAGCCTTGATTATGGCACATTCGGACGACAACGGCTTGGTGTTGCCTCCTAAACTTGCCCCATTTCAAGTGGTCATCGTACCGATTTATCGGGGCGAAGATGAGTTGGCGATGATTTCGGTGAAAGCAAATGAAATCATGGCAGAGCTGCGAAAAGCAGGAATAAGCGTAAAATACGACGATCGAGACACCCAGAAGCCGGGATGGAAATTTGCTGAGTACGAATTGAAAGGAGTACCTGTTCGTATCGCACTAGGTCCTCGAGATTTGGAAAATAAGACCCTAGAGATAGCAAGAAGAGATACACTGACCAAAGAATCTTTCCGATGGGAGGAAATGCCCATTGCACAAAAAATCGGCGGGCTTTTGGAAGAAATTCAACATGGGATTTACCAGAAGGCATTTGACTTTAGAAAAGAAAATACTACTGAAGTGAATAGTTGGGAGGAGTTTAAACAAGTTTTGGAAGGAAAAGCTGGTTTTTTGTCGGCCCATTGGGACGGGACTCCTGAAACTGAAGATAAAATCAAAGAGCTGACTAAGGCCACTATCCGATGTATTCCCCTAGACCAGATCCCGGAGCAAGGGTTCTGCGTGTACAGTGGGAAGCCATCTTCCGGCAGGGTGCTTTTTGCCAAAGCCTACTAATTCTTAAAGCCAATGAAAAACCCGAAAATTCTCGGGTTTTTTTCTTTTTCAATAAGAATTCCCAAGAATCTAGTAGATTAGAGCCTGTTCAACTTTGTATTATGGAAATTTTAGTCTTAAGTACGCTGCTGCTCATTGGCTTAATTCTGCTATTGGTTGAAATCCTTTTTATTCCGGGAACAACTGTTGTGGGTGTTTTTGGATTTTTGGTAAGTGGAGCAGGATTGGTATTTGCTTTTTTAAATTTTGAGTATTCTGTTGCCCTATGGATTACTGGAGCCGCATTAGTGGTCAATTTTGGAGCCGTTTGGTATGGTTTTAGTGCAGGCGTCTGGAATAAATTTTCGTTGAAATCAACCCAAGCTGGCGGAGCCTTTGATGGTAGAACCGATGGCTTGAAAGTAGGAATGAAGGGATTGGCTGTGTCTGATATCAAGCCCTATGGTAAAGCATCATTTAATGAGCAATGGGTAGAGGTCAAGTCAGAAACTGGATTTATTGAGGTGAATAGTCCAGTTACCATCATTAAAATTGAAAACAATAAAATCAGTGTAAACTAAACTACTATGTTTGAAGACAGTTCATTATTTGTGTTGATTGCTGCCTTTGCTGGCATCGTTTTACTTTTTATTTTCTTGTATTTTGTTCCGGTAAACCTTTGGATTACAGCTCAGTTTTCAAATGTTCGCGTTGGAATAGGGGAGTTGATCGGGATGCGAATCCGAAAAGTACCACCAAGTTTAATCGTCAATGCGATGATTACTGCTACGAAAGCAGGTCTTCAATTGACCACTAATGACTTGGAAACTCACTTTTTGGCGGGAGGGAATGTACCGGCAGTGATTCGTGCATTGATTTCTGCGGATAAGGCAAACATCACCTTAAGTTTTAAGCAGGCTACTGCCATTGACTTGGCAGGTAGAGATGTATTTGAGGCGGTTCAAATATCTGTTAATCCAAAGGTGATCAACACGCCCAATGTGGCTGCGGTAGCAGCTGATGGGATTCAATTGGTGGCCAAGGCAAGGGTGACCGTTCGTGCAAACATTGCACAGCTCGTAGGTGGTGCGGGTGAAGAAACCATTTTGGCTCGAGTAGGAGAAGGAATTGTTACTTCTATCGGCTCTGCAGCTACTCATAAATCGGTACTTGAGAATCCTGATAAAATCTCAAAATTGGTCCTTCAGCGCGGATTGGATGCAGGTACCGCTTTTGAAATTTTGTCAATTGATATTGCAGATATTGATGTGGGAGCTAATATCGGCGCCAAACTTCAAATAGATCAAGCCTCTGCCGACTTGAAAGTAGCTGAAGCAAAGGCAGAGGAGCGTAGAGCCATGGCTGTAGCCTTGGAGCAAGAAATGAAAGCAAGAAATGTAGAAATGCGAGCTAAGGTAATCGAGGCTGAGGCTGAAATTCCAAGAGCAATCGCAGAGGCGTTCCGCTCTGGTCAGCTTGGCGTTATGGATTACTACAAAATGGAAAATGTAAAATCGGATACGGCTATGCGTGATTCCATTGCCAATTCTGGGAAGGACACGAAAGACTCAGGACCTACGAAATCCTAACTAATCAAAAACAAAAGGGAGCTTAAGCTCCCTTTTTTCGTTTTCCTTGGGAAGCTTTTTCTGGACTTGCTTCTGGTGTTAACACTGCTTGTTCGATCCCTTTTACAAGTACTTTTTGTTCGTTCCAATCAATTTCAATCTGAGCGTATTGCAGGGGTAAAAACACATCCCCATTCGCTCGCATAATTCCAGAAAGGCCCTCTTTGGAAACAATAAAAAAGTCTTTGTTTTCAACTTGAACCTGGTCAAATGAAATTGGTAAAATGGGTTTTCCTGAAGAGTTTAAAAGTCCTGATTTTCCGTTACTTTCTACCAAATAATATCCTTCTTTCAGTCTCAAGATCTTATCTAAGCCCTCTGGGTAGGCCAATGTTCCATTTGGGGAAATAAGGTACTGTTTTCCTGAAAGTTCAGCAATGGCTATGCCCCCTGAAAAACCCTTTATTTTATCCCATTTTGCCTCAGTAAGCATTTTCCCTTCCGAATTGATAGTGCCCCAAGTACTGTTAGTTCGATACGAACTGACTTTTTCTGAAAAAGTGCCCACCTCTAAGAAACTAGGCGCGATGATCCATTTTCCAGCTGCATCCAAGTAGCCATACTTGCCATTTTTAAGTGCAGGAAAAAGTCCTTCTGTACCTACTCCAATCCATTCGGCATCGGAGTTGGGGGCCACTAGCCAGCCTTTTTTACCAAGTAAGCCAAGCTTATTTTCACGGAACCGAATATTGAAAGCTTCAGGTCCTATGGAAGTTACGGATTCCATTCCTACGGCATCAAGTAAGATACCCTCTTCTTCCAGTACGCGCCTCAATTTACCATGGATGTATTCCAATAAGAGTTCGCCATTCTTGGTGATTTTATGGTAGGAATTGTACCTTACTTGAGCGCTTTCTTCAAATCCTCGAATCAACAGGTATTGGTTTTCATCAAAGCCAAAATAACTGTCACCGCGTGTGTGTTCCAACTGGTCAAGCACAGGATCTAAGACATAATTTCCAGCTTGGTTGATTAGCCCATACCCAGAGGCTTCTTTAGCTAAAAGAAAATTGCTTTGGTTTTCTTGGAGCAATTCATAGGGTTTTTCAGGAGTAGAAGAGAGGGGTAAAAAATACTGGCCTTGATTTTTTAAAATCACTTGCCCATTCTGGGTGAGCTTGGCCTCTTCAGCTGATCCCAACCATTTGGTTTTTCCAGTAGATTTTTCAAATACCCAATAGTCTTTTCCTTTTCTAGCGAGTAGACGATTGGTGTAAGTTCTGATTTCCTCGTATTCCAAAGGAAGGGCCAATTGCCCATATTCATGAAATGCACCTATTCCTTTGGGTCCTTTTACTAATATCCAAGGCTTTAAGTATTGAAATACCTCTTCGCCTTGGAGGTCTACTACAGGCCTTAAATCAGGAGATAGAAGAAATAGTCCACTCGTATTTTTTCCGACACTTACCGATTCGCCTAATAAGTTGATGTCGTGGTAACTTGCACGAGTTTGGAGGCTTCCACTAAAATCATAGACTTCCCAAGTTTGTCCTTGACTAGGGCTTGCCAAGAATAGAAAACTTGCTAAAACTGGGTAAAACAGAATTTTCATGGCATTTTAAAAATCGGGGTAGAGACGCTGCGGATCTCTAAGTTACAGGAACATCCGCAAAAATTAATCGGTCTTAGTTTTTGACTTTTCTAAGTCAAATAAATCTGTGATTAGTTCAATCATTTCGCTTGCCTGATCTCTTTGGCAGGCAGCTCTCAATTGAACAACGGGCACTTTCAGTATTTTTTGCATCATACTTTTGGTGACTTTATCCATCAATGCAAATTCTTTTTCATCTGCATTTTTCAAATACCTGCCCAACTCTTCCTGCCGAATTTGCTCCAAGGCCTGTTTGAGTTTTTGAATGGTAGGGGAGACCACCATTTCTTTTTGCCAAGTGCCAAACTCCTCAATACTTTCCTTGAGGATGGCTTCAACGGATGGGATAGCCTCCAGTCTGTTTTGTAGTGCTGCGCTCGCTTTGCTTCGGATATTGTCCACATTGTATAGTACCACTCCTGGCAGTTCTTCCACAGTAGTCTCAATACTTCGAGGCACGGATAGGTCAATCAGCACCTTGAAACTAGGAATGTTAATCGATTCCATCATTGATTTGGTAATGAATGGTTCGGACATTCGAATTGAACAAACTACCACATCGGCTTCTTCTATGGCAGCAAGACAGGACTCAAATGAAATTACTTCAAACCCGAGCGGACTTCCTATTTCTTCGGCTTTAGAAAAGGTTCTATTTGCAATTTTGATTTGGGCTGTAGGGAGATGTACCATGTTTCTAGCTACATCTTCTCCAATCTCTCCAACTCCAATAAGCAAAATTCGAGGCTGAAAAATATTTTGAGTAAGGCTTTCAATCAACTCAATGGTAGCATACGAAAGTGAGGCAGCACCATCTCTAAATGCAGTTTCTTGAACCACTCGCTTGTTGGTGAAGAAAATAGTATGCATCAAACGATGCAAAAATGGTCCAGCAAGCTCCAAATCTGCTGCTGTTTGGTAGGCTCTTTTTACCTGATTTGAAATTTGAATGTCACCTACCACCTGTGCTTCCAAACCCATGGACACTCGAAACAAGTGAGTGACTGCTTCTTGCTCGTTATTTAAAACTTGAAAGTAGTCTAGGTAGCTAATTGCATCGGCTAAGCCTCTTTCGATTCCAATTAGCTTGATTAATTCAACACTGAGATCCGATTCATGACTGTAATAGACTTCAGTTCGGTTACATGTAGAAAGAATCAAGGCGTCTGCTACACTAAAAAATTCTTTGAGTTTGAGCAGTAAGCGCTCAATAGCCAAATCATCCAAGGAAATCAACTCCCGAATGTGAACAGGAGCACTTCGATGGGACAAACTGACAACTCTAAATTTGGTCTGCATGGGGGCGAACTAAGGCTGCAAATTTAACAGTTGAAGCTGCCTCAAAAGTTTCTTTCGAGCAAGACTTCTATAATTTAAAATCAATCTAAATAATATTCGAATTGGGTGGGTTGACTTTCATTTGGTTAGAAGGATAAGAACTGTTAACTTCAGTCCAGATACTTTTTCAACTTCTTCCCATGTGGCAACAGCTCATTTTTTGGTTCAAGACTCATCTTGGATTTTCAGCAAAGGAATCTAAAGGGTTTTTGCTGTTAATTCCCTTTTTACTTGCTTTGGTAGCAGCCTCTCAGGTACTTGCTTGGGCCAAAAATCAAAGGGCCTCAAAAATTTACCGGCAATACCTGCATGAAGTGGATAGTCTAGAGCAGGCTGGATTTCAACTTTCGGTTTCCCCGCTGCCTACTTTCAATAGTCAAGACACCAGTACCCAATCCCATTGGACTAAGGTTTCTGAGCGCATTCAGCGATTGCCCTTCTCAGAGACAGATTCAGTACTTTTACAGATTGTTCCAGGCATAGGGGCATTGACCGCAGGAAGGATTATCAAGCATCGCGAGAACTTGGGTGGTTATATTCAGATAACCCAGCTAAATGAAGTGTATGGGCTCAAACCGGAAGTTATCCCCCTAATTTGGGAATATTTTGATTTTGACGCTGCACCTATTCGCAAGTTATCCATCAACCGTGCTACGGTGGAGCAACTTGCCTCCCATCCCTACATCAGCTACCAGGAAGCCAAGGTGATGGTGGCTTACCGATTGCAACATGGAAGATATCAATCAGCAAATGAGCTATTGGGAATCAAGATTTTTAAGTCGGAGTGGGTAGAAAAAATTGCACCTTATTTGAGTTTTGAACCTCTAGAAGAAAAGGTAGGAAAGGATTAGCTAAAAGTTTTGTTGAAAATGGGTTATTTTGTGCCTTAGCCCATTTGCTGATTTGTGATAACGCTCCCCGAATTGAACCTGCCTGCCATTGTTCCTCAACTTAATAGGGATGGGGATCAGGTTTTTGTTTTTGATGTACTTCGGAAAAAAAATATAGTACTGACCCCTGAAGAATGGGTTCGACAACATTGGATCCATTTTTTGATAAAGAACCAGCGCTTTCCTAAAGGTCTAATTAGTATGGAGCGGGGCTTGGTTTACAATGGACTCCAAAAGCGGACTGATTTATTAGTTTTTGACCGGCAAGGCTTGCCTTATTTTTTAATTGAGTGCAAAGCGCCTGAGGTAGAAATTAATCAAAAAGTGCTTTCTCAAGCGATTACGTACAACCAAACCTTAAAGTGTCCGTTTATTGGATTAAGTAATGGTAAAAAGCATGTTTTTATGGGGTATGTGGAAGCGGAAGGAATTTACCTTCAGCAATCTACTCTGCCGCCTATTCCTTAATTGGAGTTTGTAAGCGATTTTTTTTTTAGATTTTTCATTTTAAAAGCAGCAATCCTATGCAAGTCAGCAGTCCTAATTCTCCTTGCGAACTTTGTGGATCTCGGAAGTATTCTCTTTTTTCTTCCCTCCCTGAGACTCAGTTGTGTAGCATTTCAGATTCAAAAAATTTAATTTCTCATCGGAAAGGGCAGATTTTGTATTACGAAGGCACGAAGCCGCTTGGTATTTTTTGTGTCAACGAAGGGGTGATAAAGGTTTATAAAACTGCTTCAAATGGGAAGGAACAAATTTTATACTTGGCCAAGCGAGGGGATTTTTTGGGTTATTCTGCGCTTTTAGGTGAAGAGAATTATACCAACTCTGCTACAATAATCAAGGATGCCAAAATTTGCTTCATTCCTAAAGAGGTATTTTTGAGTTCATTGATGAAGAATACTGATTTTTTTAAACTGATTACCAAGCAACTCAGTCATGAACTTGGAATCATGGAGGAAAAGTTGACGGACGCCTCTCAAAAAAGCATTCGCGAGCGGCTTGCTTTTTTGCTATTGCAATTGGCAAACAGCTATGGAGTAGATGGAGGGCAAGCTCAAGAAATAAATCTAGTGCTCACTCGAGAAGAGCTAGCGGGAATGGTAGGAACCGCAACTGAATCAGTGATTAGGCTGCTTTCTGAGTTTAAGCGAGATGGCTTAATTGAATTGAATGGCAAGAAGATTAGCATTAAAGACAAAAAAGGATTGGTCCGCCTATCAGATTTTTATGCTAAGACAGAACTTCAGCGGCTTAACTTGAGTTAGTTGATTAAATTTGTTTCCATGACTCCTTTAAGACTTTCCTTTTTGTTGTGCTTCCTAGTTCTAGGAATGCAATACGCCCCAGGTCAGTCTCTGCCCTACCAAACCCTCTTGAAGGGTTTGTATGATTCTAATTTTCCAGTAGTAAAACCTGAACAAATCACAGATTTGAAGAGCTATCAGGTGCTCGATGCACGAGAAAAACAAGAGTTTCAAGTCAGTCATTTGCAAACTGCCAAATGGGTTGGGCATGAGACCTTTTCGTTGAAATCAGTCGCTGAACTGGATAAAAACAAACCCGTGCTTATTTATTGCACGGTTGGTGCACGCTCTGAGGAAATAGGAAAGACCCTTCAAAAAGCAGGGTTTAAAAAAGTATACAACCTCTATGGTGGAATCCTACACTGGGTCAATGAAGGACGTCCTGTTTTTGCAAATGGAAAACCTACGCTCCAAGTACACACCTATTCCAAGCCCTGGAGTATTTGGCTCACCAAAGGCGAAAAAGTGTATTGAAGACGCCTAGTTTCATCTCAACTCATTTTCAATTTTATCAATTGACGTTCCATGAATTCCAATTCTCGATTTTCCTTCTTATTTCTTCTTTTGATCCTGTTTTCCTGCCAAAGCCCAGTGGTAGGTATGGCAGGAAGCACACCACCCAGCCACCAGCTGTGGAATGAATTGCTCAAATCCAATGTGAAACCCAATGGGCAAGTGGATTACAAAGGCTTTATCCGAGAAAAACCGAAATTGGAGAAGTACCTCAAACTTCTTTCTGAAAATGCGCCTGACCGCAAAACCTGGTCAAAAAACGAGCAGCTAGCCTATTGGATCAATGTATATAATGCCTTTACGGTAAAGCTTATTGTAGATTTTTATCCTACCAAAAGTATTCGAGATCTAGGCCCAAGGATTAAAATTCCACTCATCAAGGACGTCTGGCACTACAAGTTTTTTAAAATTGCGGGGGTAGAAATGAGTTTGGATGAGGTGGAGCACAGCATCTTGCGAAAGGAATTTGAGGAGCCACGGATTCATTTTGCGATCAATTGTGCATCGGTATCCTGCCCACCCTTATTGAATGAAGCGTTCGTAGCAGTCAACCTAGAGAATCAATTGATGCGGGTGACAACGACCTTTATCAATGATCCTACCCGAAATAAAATTTCCAGTCAATCGGCCCAGCTTTCCTCCATTTTCTCCTGGTTTAAAGGTGATTTCACCAAAAAAGGTACGCTTATCGAATTTTTGAACCGCTATGCTAAAGTGAAGTTGTCACCCAATGCACGCATCACTTTTCTAGATTACAATTGGAATTTAAACGAGTAAGCTTAATTTTTGGGTAAGTTTAAGTTTTACTTCAGCGCATGGGTTCTCGTCACTTTGTGATTATTGGAAATGGCATTTCGGGCATCACGTTCGCAAGACACCTGCGAAAAGGGGATGACCAAGCTCGGATCACGGTCATTTCTGGAGAATCTCCTTACTTTTTCTCGCGTACAGCCCTCATGTATGTGTACATGGGGCAAATGAAATGGGAGCATACGCAGCCTTACGAACCGCATTTTTGGAAGAAAAATCGAATCGATCTTCTGCAAGGGTGGGTGAAGACCCTAAACTTTGAAACCAAAACCTTGGGTTTTGCCTCTGGAGAAACTTTAACCTATGATGTATTGGTATTGGCTACGGGTTCCAAACCAGCTTTTTTTGGTTGGCCAGGTCAGGACCTGAAGGGAGTTCAAGGACTGTATACCAAGCAAGACTTGGAAACCATGGAAGCCACCACAAGCAAACCCATTCAACGCGCAGTGATTGTAGGTGGGGGATTGATTGGAATTGAGATGGCTGAGATGCTGACCTACAAGAAAATTCCCGTTACCTTCTTGGTTCGGGAGAGTAGATTTTGGGAGCAAGTACTTCCTGATCAGGAAGCCCTACTTGTTCAAAAACATATCTCAGCACATTCCATTGATTTGCGCCTTCAAACTGAATTGAAGGAAATCCGATCCGATGCCCAGGGAAGCGTACGAGCAGTGGTTACGACTTCAGGAGAGGAAATTTCCTGCGAATTTGTGGGGATTGCTACAGGAGTAATTCCAAATGTAGATTTTCTAAAAAGCACAACTTTAGCGGTAGGCAAAGGAGTAAAAGTCAATGCATATTTTGAAAGTTCGGTGCCCGATGTGTATGCCATAGGAGATTGTGCAGAGTTTGAACAGCCGCCTGGGCCCGGTCGCCGCACTTTAGAGCAAGTTTGGTACACTGGAAGAATGCACGGGGAAACTTTGGCTTATAATTTTTGCAACAAACCGGTTTCCTACCAACCTGGGGTTTGGTTTAATTCCGCCAAGTTCTTTTCAATTGAGTTCCAAACCTATGGGATCGTTGGTTCGGAGTCTAAAGCTGGAGTACCTTGTTTCTATTGGGAGCACCGTCTTGGGAAAGTTTCCTTTCGAATGGAAATGGATGAAGCGGGAAAAATTGTTGGTGTAATCAACCTAGGATTTCGACTAAAGCATGAATTTTTTGATCGAGCAATTCGAGAAAAATGGTCTGGGCAGCAGGTGATCCAAAGGCTTGAAGAGGGTGTTTTTGACCCTGAATTCTATGCGCCCTACCATCTTGAAATTCAACAGGCATTTCAAGATCAATTTGGGATAGAGATTTCTCCCTCGAAACGATCTTTTTTACAGAAAATTTTCGGAGCAAGGCTATGAGAAAAATCGAAATTATTGGCCTGATCTTGTTTCTAGTCGGGATGTCTGTCTTCACTATCCTTCCTTTTTCAAGTCAGTATCGCCTAAGCGAAGAGCAGCTTCGGTCATCTGTCAAGGACATTCACCGAGATCAACTTGCGGAGTTGGTGCAGCCGATGTATGGACAAACCTACACGTCGACTCACTCCTTTTTAACTGCCTATTACTCCTATTTCCAGCCCTACAATGAAGATCTAAAAGCAAAGCAAGCCTGGAACCAGGTAATCTGGGATGATTACGGGTTTGCCTTGGCCAAAGCAGCGATGGATGGCCCGAGTAAGACAAACCCTTGGGCTAGTTTGGGCTTATCTATATGCCTTATTGTCTTGGGTGGGATCTTGTATAATCTTGGTGGAAATGGGAAGTCGCATGAAAGTCTCACCCATACAGGAGTCTTTCATTCCTCTTTGAAAAATAAAGGGTTGTTGGGTCTTTTGACTGGCAGCTATTTGATTCTGTTTTACGTGATCTTGTATTGGTTTCCAGCATACCTAGCTCCGTTGGTATGGATGGTGGAACCCATTTCCCAATTTCTCTCGGGGGGTCCCGCCAGTCAGTGGTTTTTGTATGGGCTGGTGTATACACTCGCAATTGGTGTGATGGGAGTTCGGATGTTGATGAAATATCGAGGCAACCGCTATCAGCAGCTTCGAACCGCTTCGTTGGTATTTTTTCAAACTGCTTTCGCTTTTCTAATTCCAGAAGTGCTTGTATTGTTGAATAAGCCCTACTTTGATTTTAAGAATATTTGGCCCTTGGATTATGACTTTTTCTACGATTACCAGCTAGATACCTTTATTTCTAGTGGGGGATTAGGCCTATTTATGTTGGTTTGGGGAATCCTATTAATCGTGATTGGCGTACCTGTGTTTACTTATTTCTATGGCAAGCGCTGGTATTGTTCTTGGGTCTGTGGTTGTGGAGGATTGGCTGAAACGGTTGGCGATGAATTTAGGCACCTGTCCGACAAGTCTCTCAAGGCATGGCAATGGGAGCGCTGGATGATCCATGGCGTGTTAGCCTTGGCGTTGGTTATGACCACACTTACGCTTGTCAACTATTTTACTTCCTTTAGTCTTTTGGGACAGGTGACAAATCAATTGCACTCCATGTACGGATTTGCAATAGGCTCTGCTTTTGCTGGGGTCGTAGGAACTGGATTTTACCCGCTGATGGGCAATCGAGTTTGGTGTCGTTTTGGTTGTCCACTGGCTGCTTATTTGGGATTGGTACAGCGGTTTAAATCTCGATTTAGAATCACAACAAATGGGGGACAGTGCATCTCTTGTGGCAATTGCTCGACGCATTGCGAAATGGGAATTGATGTCAGAGCCTATGCACAGCAAGGTCAAAATATAGTACGATCTTCTTGTGTAGGTTGTGGGGTCTGTGCGTCGGTTTGCCCTCGTGGGGTACTTAAATTGGAAAATGGTCCAGAAGAGAACCGAATTCACGAGTTTCCGATTTTGATTGGCAACGATTCCATCAAATTGAGGTCGTAAATGTTTTTCGTTTATACCTGTGCGCTGCTTTATTTTTTGGGAATGGTTTTTATCTTCCTATATAGTCTGGCACAAGGGCATTTATTGGTTCATTTTTTTAAGTTTAAAAAAGAGCCCAATCAAACTCCTCCACAAATACCAAATTCGTGGCCTAAGGTCACCGTACAACTGCCCATCTACAACGAACGTTATGTAGTTGAGCGCCTGATTGATGCAGTTGCCAAGCTGAATTACCCAAGCGAGTTGCTTCAAATCCAGATTCTGGATGATAGTACAGATGATACTGGAGCCTTGATTCAAGCAAAGGTACTAGCTTATCCCAAGTTGAATTTTGAATACCTTCACCGGACTGACCGAACCGGGTTTAAGGCGGGAGCATTGAAAGAGGCCTTGCCTTCTGCTCAAGGGGAGTTTATCGCCATCTTTGATGCAGATTTTGTAATAGATCCCGATTTTTTAATTAAAACCTTACCTTATTTTTCATCCCCTCAAGTGGGGATGGTGCAGAGTCGCTGGACACATCTTAATCAAAACTATTCACTATTGACCCAGCTTCAAGCCTTTGCTTTGGATGCCCATTTCTGGATTGAGCAGCAGGGAAGAAATCAGCAGGGTGCATTCATCAATTTTAATGGAACTGCTGGGATTTGGAGAAAAAGTTGCATTCTGGATGCGGGCAACTGGCATGACGATACCTTGACGGAGGATTTGGATTTAAGTTACCGTGCTCAGCGTAAGGGATGGAAGTTTGTGTACCGACCCGAAATCGAATCCCCTGCCGAACTTCCTCCCATTCTCTCCGCGATCAAGTCCCAGCAATTCCGTTGGACGAAGGGTGGGGCAGAATGTGCGGTCAAGCATGCTGGCAAGGTGTTTCAAGAGGACCATCCTTGGCACATCAAATTCCATGCATTTGCCCACCTCTTCAACTCTACGATTTTCATTGCGATTTTACTAACAAGCTGGTGTAGCATTGGGCTTTGGTGGGGGATACACTCGAATTTAATCTCGACGAAGCTATTGCTCGCTACTGGATTTTCGATGTTAGGATTTGTCTTAGTGGCTGGGGTGTATCTGGTGTCTTATCTCAAGGCTCAAGCCTTCTCTTGGAGTAGATTGGCAGAAGCCTTCTGGAAGTTGCCGCTCTTCTTTGCCGTTTCTATGGGCTTTGCTTTGCACAACTCCCAGGCAGTATGGGAAGGCTTGACAGGTAAAAAATCGCCTTTCATCCGTACCCCTAAATTCAATTTGGAGTCTGGATCTTCCTCGCTGCATGCCAATGTCTACCGCCTTCGTTCCTTGCCTACAAGCACTTGGCTTGAAGGAGGGATGGGGCTTTTATTTGGAGGGATGGTGGTACTTGGGATTGTCTTCGGTATCTATTTATTTCTCCCTTTTCATGGATTGCTGGCATTGGGGTATAGTTTAGTGTTTATTTCCTCCCTGCGTACCCGTTAAGTTTGCTATGAATTCAACTCCGATTGTAGATGTCATCATTCCTGCATTTAATGAGGAAAAGTCTATCGTTAAAGTAATTGGGGATATTCCTAAACTCGTGCGGCATGTGGTGGTGGCCAACAATAACTCCACCGACCGCACCGCAGAAGTAGCGATTGAAATGGGAGCTCAGGTGGTATTCGAACCCCAAAAAGGTTATGGAAAGGCCTGTTTGACGGCTATGGCTTGGATCAAACAGCAAGAAATACAACCTGATATTTTAGTGTTTTTGGATGGGGATTACAGCGATTATCCTGAGGAACTGGAGGGTTTAATTGCTCCTATTCTGGCGGACAAAGCGGATTTGGTAATCGGTTCCCGATCTATGGGCTTAAGGGAAGCAGGTTCCATGACTTTCCCTCAGGTATTTGGAAATGGACTTGCAACCCTCTTGATGCGTTGGATGTATGGTGCCAAATTTTCTGATTTAGGTCCTTTTCGAGCCATCTCTTGGAGTAAATTACTGGCATTGGGGATGGTAGACCAGAATTTTGGATGGACCATTGAGATGCAGATCAAAGCACATCAAGCTAAACTCCGGTACATGGAAGTGCCAGTTACCTACCGAAAGCGCATCGGAGTTTCTAAGGTAAGTGGCACAGTGAAAGGCGTGATTGGAGCCGGATATAAAATAATTTTTACGATATTTAAGTATTGGCGCCCTTTTCGGTAGTCCCTACCAACTCGTTTAATTTCCATACCCATGGCAAAAAAATCAAGACTAAAACCTGTTGTGTTTTTCGCGTTTCTTTTGGTTGGATTAGCAAGTATCGCTTGTGCTCCAGAAGGTCGGGAAGGAGTAGTTGAAACTCAGTTTGCAAGTTACTGGTACAAAGGAACTGCCGAAGTCAATGTATTTGATTTGCAGCAAAGCCGATATGGGGAGCTTCGGCAGGGAAAGGCGGTAATGATATTTGTCACGGAAGATTTTTCTAAAAGCAAGCAGGTGAAGTTGGATGCACCTGAGGATAGGCCTTCCGATGCACAGAAGGTATTGAAATTGAATATGACTCGGGAGTTTGTGACTGGTGTGTATCCATACCATACCATGCTATCGGTATTTACACCCGTTTACGAGGAAAGCCTAGCACCAAAGTTGACGGCATCCGTGACCGAGTGGTGTGGGCAATCCTTTACCCAACTCAATTACAAGAATGGAAAATATACGGCCAAGCAATTTTCCTATTTTGAATCGGAAGGGGATTTGGAGTCCAAGCTGGATGGCAAAACGGAAGACGAGCTTTTTACGCTCCTACGCCTGAATCCCAATTTGGTCCCCCTTGGCAATGTGACCCTAATTCCGAGCCTTATATTTCAGCGCTTTGCACATATTCCCTTGAAAGGAGAGCAGGCAACCGTTTCACGTAAAGCATTGGGTACGGACCAAACTGAATTGACGGTGGTTTATGAAGAAATTGGAAGGAAAATCTCCATCCGTTACCAGCAACTATTTCCCTACGAGATTACAGGCTTTACGGAAACTTGGACCAAGGCAAATGGACAGCAGGAAGTGACTACGGCTACGCGCATTCACTTGAGACAGTTGCCGTATTGGAAGCAAAATGAGAAGGTGTATGAATCCCTTCGCAAGGAATTGGGACTTTGAATACTCCATTAAAATCGATTATTCAAGTTGCTTTGCTACTTCTTTTAGGAATTGCGCTGATTTTGTTGGCGCAAGTTCCTCGAGAAAATTTTCCCTTGACTTTAGTCCTTTTCACTCTAGCTTTTGGGGGAATGCTGGGGTACTATTCTCTATCTGATACCAAGCCTAGTTTCTGGTGGCTTTTGGGGATTGGGCTACTCTTTCGAGGTTCCCTATTCTTTTTTGCTCCGCAATGGTCTGAGGACGGAGTTCGGTTTTTGTGGGATGGGGAGCTTTTGCGTCAAGGTCAGAATCCTTACCAGATGACCCCAGCGCAGATACAAGAGAAGCAAGGGGCAGGGGAGGCAGGTTACCTTACCCAACTTTATGAAGGGTTAAATTCTCCGAACTATTATTCCGTATATCCTCCCTTGAATCAGGTGCTTTTTTGGGGAGTGGCTCAGTTTGCTCAGGGCCATCTTGAAAAAGGCTATTTGGCACTTCGGCTTCTACTATTATTCGGGGAAGTTGGGGTGTTTCTTTTGCTTTGCTGGCTTATGGCTAGATTTGACCTTCCTCAAAAGCAGATCATTTTCTACTGGTTAAATCCGCTCGTCATCTTGGAGCTGATTGGAAATCTTCACCTTGAAGGGCTAGTTCTTCTATTTCTATTGGCATCTTTTGTTGCCTTGTTAAGGCAGAAGCTTGGGTTCTCGGGAATGTTCTGGGGGCTAGCAGTTGGCATGAAATTGCTTCCTTTGCTTTTTACACCAGCATTCTTGTTTTCGAAGGAGACTCGGAAATCCCTTGGTTTTTGGGGAATGGCAATTGGGATAGGACTGCTATGCTTTTTACCACTAGCACTTGATAATTCATGGCAAAATTTCTTTCAAAGCCTAGAGCTGTATCAAGGGAAGTTTGAGTTTAATGCTTCGATGTACTACCTGCTTCGGGAAGTGGGCTATTGGTTGGTGGGTTACAATACGATCAGTATACTAACTAAACTTGGTACGGCAATTACTATTGCAGGGGTGATTTGGATGTCCTGGAAGCGGTCTGGGGCTGCCTTTAAAGGGATGATTGGCCTTTGGGTGCAACTGTATTTGTTGTACTTTATCTTGCAGCCAGTAGTCCATTCTTGGTACCTGTTGCCCGGTCTGGGCTTGTCGGTATTGACGAGGCAATGGACCTTTTTGCTTTGGTCTTTTGGTGCGATTTTTTCCTATCAGGCCTACAGCCAAAATCCTGTTCAGGAGCAAGCGCTATTTTTGATATTGGAATATGGCTTGGTTCTTTTAGGTCTGTATTTGGACTATTTTCGGAAGCAAAGAACTCCTAACTTAGAAACATGAAAAACGCAGCTTTACTATTTATATTGGTGCTTTTTGGGTGGTCCTGTACTCCAAGTCCTGAGCAACAGGCGATGGATCTTTTGGACAAATCCATTGCAGCGCATGGAGGCAAGGAAGGTTGGGAGAACTTGAAAGGAATCAAATTTCAGAAGTGGACGAGGATGTTGGATTCAGCGGGGAATGTCGAATCTGAGTTAGAGCAGTGGCATGAGTTTCGATTTGCTCCACGGTTTGAGGGGAAAATTAGCTGGACCAAGGACAGCATTGTTCATTGGATGAATTGGGATGGAGTCACCTTCCGATACCAAATGGGGGAGAATGAGGTCTTGAACCCCGATTTTTTAGCTGCCAAAAAGAAGGATTTTGATGCTGCATTTTACACCGTGGCACAACCCTGGAAGTTGCTGGATAAAGGAGGTAAACTCACCTATGAAAGCACTAAGAAATTAGATACGGGAAAGGAAGTGGCGTCCATCCGTGTGGATTATGGTCCAGATGCAGATACCTGGTGGTATTATTTTGATCCCAATAGCTTTGAGATGCTGGGCAATGAAGTGCAGCTTAAAGATCACCGCAGTAGAATTTATGATTTGTCCAGTGAGCAGGTGGAGAAAATGATATTTCATGGCATCCGCGAAAGTTGGAGGGTAGATGAGTTGGGGAAGCGTTTGTTTCTTCGTGCGGAGTACCGCTATTCCAACTATGAGCTACAATATTAATTTCTAGCAATTGGATTTGATTTTAAGAGGCGCAATTCATTTTATAACTATTCTGATTATGAAAATTATACTATTCATTTTAAGCCTGCTGTCCCTAAGTTTTTTTGGAGTTTCTTGTGATTCGAGATCTGAGGCTCAGAAAATCGTAGATGCGGCTATTGATGCCTATGGGGGAGCTCTTTATGAAAAAACAGTCATCACCTTTGATTTCAGAGGGACACATTATTCGATTGTCAAGACCCCAACCGCTTTTGAATACAGCAGGGAGTTTACCGACTCCACGGGCCAGGTAGTAGATGTTTTGAATAATGGCGGATTTACACGAAAGGTGAATGGGGTATTGATTGATACCTTAACCGAAGAGCGGGTCGGCGCATTTTCACGCTCGGTCAATTCGGTAGCCTATTTTGCTTTCTTGCCTTATGGATTGAATGATGCAGCGGCTATCAAAACCTACCTGGGTCAAACTTCTATTAAGGGTAAAAAATACAATTTGATTAAAGTGACATTCCAACCTGAGGGTGGTGGGGAGCACTTTGAAGATGAGTTCTTGTACTGGTTTGGGGTAGATGATTCTCGTATGGATTACATGGCTTACAACTACCATACCGATGGGGGAGGAGTGCGCATGCGAGACGTGCGGGCGACCCGAGAAGTGGGTGGCATCCGATTTCAAGACTACAATAATTTGAAAGCAGCGAATAAAGAAACCCCATTGGATTCCATGCAGGTCTTGTATGAGACTGGGGCTTTGGTGAAACTTTCAGAAATCAATTTGGAAAACATTCGCACTTCCCCTATTCCTGAGAATTAGTACTCGCCTACCTTTTTTTGGATTGGTGGTAGGGACTTTTTTTGTTTTTTTAGTAACTAGGGAATGCAAACCCAAAAAAGCACAAACCCATGAATCGAAGAAGAGAATTTTTAAAGACTACAGGGCTCGCAGGCCTAGGATTATTTGGTGCAGGAAGCACCTTGGCAGACTCCATGAAAGTTTTGCCTTTGGAGGCGGCATACGGAACCTCCCGAATGCAGTCGTTCAATATGTCTGGCTTTGCTGCACCCAAATTGAATGTGGTACGGGTAGGGATAGTGGGTTTGGGTATGCGTGGACCTGGTGCGGTTGATCGTCTGAGCAAAATAGAAGGAGTAGAAATCAAAGCACTTTGTGATTTACTTCCAGAACGCGCTGAAGAGGCAAAAAAATCATTAGAAGGGACTATCCATCGACCTGAATTGTATTCTGGTTCACCTTATGCTTGGAAGAAAATGTGTGAGCGTCCCGATTTGGATTTGATTTACATTGCCACACCTTGGGAATGGCATACGCCAATGGCGGTATTTGCCATGGAATCTGGCAAGCATGCAGCAGTGGAGGTACCTGCAGCTCGTACTTTAGAGGAGTGCTGGCAGCTGGTGGAAACTTCTGAGCGCACCAAAAAGCATTGCATGCAGCTGGAAAATTGCTGCTACGATTTCTTTGAGTTGATGACCTTGAAGATGGCTCGTGAGGGCTTCTTTGGAGAGGTAGTACACGTTGAGGGTGCTTACATCCACGATTTGCTATGGCTCAACTTTGACAAGGACAAGGGCTATCAAGGCATGTGGAGGCTAGAGGAGAACTTCCGAAATGGAAATTTGTACCCTACACATGGTTTGGGTCCGATCTGCCAGCTTCTCAATATCAACCGCGGAGATCAAATGGATTACCTGACGTCTATGTCTTCGAATGATTTTCAAATGCAGAAAAAAGCCCAGGAACTGGCAGCACAGGATTCCTTCTGGAATAGCTATGCGGCAAAGACCTATCGAGGCAACATGAATACTACCATTGTGAAAACGAAGCTTGGAAAAAGCATCGTAATTCAACACGATGTAACCTCTCCTAGACCTTATTCACGATTGCATGTGGTAAGTGGCACGGAGGGATATGCCCAAAAGTACCCTGAGCAAAAAGTAGCCAAAGGTCATAGTTGGATGAAAGAAGAGGAGATGAAGGCGCTCAAGGAAAAATACACTCCAGAGATTGTCCAAAAAGTTGGTGAACTCGCCAAGCAGATTGGAGGCCATGGAGGCATGGATTTCATGATGGACTGGAGGCTGATCGATTGCTTGCGCAATGGGCTTCCTTTGGATCAGGATGTGTACGATGCGGCTTTATGGAGTTGTATCACCCCGATGAGTGAGTGGTCCGTTGCCAACCGTTCCAATTCAATCGATATTCCTGACTTTACTGGAGGACACTGGAAAACCAATGCACCTGTGGAGATTACCTTAAAGGGTGGAGGGACGACGAAGGTACGAGTCTAAAAGTACGAAGTACTTTTAGAAGCAAGAGGCAAGAAACAAGAGCTTAGACTCAGTTCTGCAGATAATGAAATCCTGCCTAGTGAGCAGGATTTTTTTGCCCTCTGCTATTTTTCTGGAAAAGAGAATTAAGACAAAAGAGATTAGACTCAGTTTTGCTGTTAATGTAATCATGCTTGGAAGCAGCATTTGTCTCGGCTCTTGCTTCTAAAATCTTGCTTCTCAAAGGTCTTGGTACCTTTTACTTCGTACTTTTTACTTAGTTTGTCTTCGCTTCCGCATCTCTTCAGCCACTTCCTGGTCGCTGGCAAAAGAACTTTGTTCGAGATGCTGGACGATGCGTTCGTAGTTTTCATCGTCTCGGTTTTGGGAAAGTTTGGCGCTGGCGTGAATCTCCTTGATCTCTATTTCAAAGCCTACCAAGGCTCGAATTTGCCCGTCCAAATAGCTTGGCGTCATGGTTTCCACTTGCACCCGATTGGGCCTACCTGTTTCGTACTGATTTACCAAGGTTTTGAGGTGATGCAAAAGTTCCTCTCCTTCGATTAGTCTCACTTTTCCATAGACATGTACTGCTAGGTAATTCCAGGTCGGTACGTTCTCATGGGTATACCAAGAAGAAGAAATGTAGGCATGGGGGCCTTGGAATACTGCCAAAATTTCTTCTGCCTGAGCGAGCTGCTTCCATTGAGGGTTAGCTTTGGCAAGGTGTCCATGAAGGAAAAACTTTCCATCTGATTTCTTTTCTAAAAACACAGGTAGGTGAGTGGCCCAAGGCCTTCCGTTCACCTGGGAATAGAGCGTTGCAAAAGCATTTTTTTGAATAAATTCCTGGACTTCAGTTTCGGTTTCCCAGGAGTTGAGCGGATGGATGTACATGGAAATGTGGAGTAATGCCGGACATAGTTGCGCAAACTGCGTCTTCCCTGAAAATTACTAGTAAATTTTACTAAGGCTCCTCAAGGTAAGCAACAAAAAACTAATTTAGTGGAATGAACAGTTCTACGGACCGACTGGAGCTAGCGGCGAGATTTGTAAATACGACGGGAGCTCCAATTTTTTTGACGGGTAAAGCGGGTACAGGAAAAACAACTTTTCTTCGGGACCTTGCGGAGCGTACACACAAACGCTATGTCATTTTAGCCCCTACGGGCATCGCTGCCCTCAATGCAAAGGGAGTGACAATCCATTCGCAGTTTCTGCTGCCCTTCGGTTCCTTTTTGCCTACCCGTGAGCCGGAAGGAAATTTCACCGATCGGCAAGGGTTCTTTACCCAGCAAACCTTGGCCCGGCGGCACCCCTTGAATCAGGTTAGAAGAAAGGTGCTTAAAGCCATTGACCTGCTGGTGATTGATGAAGTCAGTATGCTACGAGCTGATATTTTGGATGCGATTGATTACCGGATGCGAAGTGTGAAAGGCAACTATCAGGTTCCTTTTGGGGGAGTTCAGGTGCTGTTAATTGGCGATTTGTACCAGTTGCCGCCTGTGGTCAAAGACGAAGAATGGACCATTCTGAGTCGATTTTACAACTCCATGCACTTTTTCGAAGCCAAAGCTCTGCAGCAGTCGGGAATCGTATACTTGGAGTTGGACAAGATTTTCCGGCAGCAGGACGAAACCTTCATTCGCATTCTGAATAACCTGCGGGATAATAAATCCACTCCAGAGGATGTGCGCCGGCTAAACCAACAGTATAAAACCTTGGATGAGATTCAGGAATTGATTCCTTGCATCACGCTGACAACTCACAATTACAAGGCGGACGAACTGAATTTGCGAGAACTGCGAAGCTTGGCTAGCCCTTCCTTTTTTTATGATGCAGATTTAGATCGGGAATTTCCTGAAAGCATGTTTCCTCTTCCTCCCATTTTGGAACTGAAAGTAGGCGCTCGAGTAATGTTTATCAAAAACGATTCCTCTGGCAATGGTTCCTACTACAATGGAAAATTGGCGACTGTGATTCATTTGGCTCCAGATGAGGTGGAGGTACAGCTAGATGACAGTGCCGATCACTATGTTTTGAAGAAAGAGTTGTGGGAGAACAAACGCTATCAGCTTCACGCAGAGACCAAAGAGCTAGAAGAAGAAGTCATCGGAACTTTCGCTCAATACCCCATCAAACTTGCCTGGGCAGTGACCGTGCATAAAAGTCAGGGGCTTACCTTTGATAAAGCCATTGTGGATGTGGGGCAGGCTTTTGCACCGGGGCAAGTCTATGTGGCACTCAGTAGGCTTAGGAGCTTAGAGGGATTGATTTTGCGCACACGCATTCAAACCGAGGTGATTTTTTCGGACGCGAAAGTGGTTGGATTTACGCAAGAAAAATCTAGCCAGCAGGATTTATCGGAGCTCCTACAGGTACACCAACAACAGTATTTGTTCCAATTGGTGGAGCGAACCTTTGAATTGGATAGTTTGATCGGTGCACTAATCCAATTTCAGAAAGATCAAGATTCCACTCTTGAGTTTGAGGAGGAAGCGATGCAGGCAGATTTGCCAGCCTTATACCGACTTCTAGATATAGAGCGGGAAAACACCCGTAAATTCCGTCAGCAATTGCAGTTTTTGATTCAGAATAAGGAAGAGGGGCGTTTACTGGAACGCTTGGAAAAAGGGGCTGCCTATTATTTAGAGTTGTTGTTGGAGGGGATGAAGATTTTGCTGCGCCATTTGGTAAAAATTGAGCGGCTATCACGCGTGAAGAGTTACCAGGAATCCATGGAAGAATTGGAACTGGAATTTCTTTCCAAGTACACTGCCATCGCTCGAAGCAGCCTATTGATTCAAGGAATTTTTAAAGGCGATGGAATCGAATCTTTGGATGCGGTGGATTTGCGAATCCGACAGGTTCGGCAGCAGCTTGTATCTCAATTTCGAGAGGCAATGCCCACTGCTTCGACTACAAAAAATAAGACAGGAAAGAAGAAATCTTTTAAACCCAAAGCTGAGAAAGGGAAGAAAGAAGATACGAAGGAACACAGTATTCGACTTTTCCTTGCTGGAAAGAGCAGAGAGGAAATTGCAGCCGAACGGGGTTATACCTTGGGTACCATCCTGACGCATCTCAGTCATGGAGTCAGAACGGGGCAGATTCAGGTAGAGGCATTGGTGGATCAGGAAGCAATCTGGGAAATTCAAGGGGTAGCCGAAAACCTAGGCTCCTTAAAGGCCTATTTTGAACATTTTAAGGGCAAGTACGATTACGACACCTTGAGATTGGTATTGTACTCAGAGAGATGAGTTTGTTACTAAATCTAAATTCTTTGGATGAAACTAAGAACCCTTTGCTTTTGGTTTAGCTATCTTCGCTCAGAGAAAATACAGTATATCGCATGGTGATGAAGCGGATTTGGCGGTTTAGCCTCCTGTTTTTTTTGATAACTACAAGTACTTCTGTATTGGGGCAGCAAGACAGCCTTCCTACATCCAATCAATTCAAGGGGGTCGTTTCTGGAGTAGTAGATTTTTTTTATGGATATGATTTTAACCAGCCAGAAGGCAAAACTAGATTGCCTTTTCTTTGCAACCATAATCGACACAATCAGGTAGCACTCAATTTAGGCTTGATTAAAATTGCCATGACCAAAGGGCAGTTTCGGAGTAATGTTGCGCTTCATGCTGGAGCTTATTCAGTAGATAACTATGCAGATGAACCTGGGATACTGAAACATATATTTGAAGCAAATGCTGGGGTTTTGATTTCAAAGAAAGGCAATGTGTGGTTAGATGCCGGTGTACTTCCTTCTCATATTGGATTTGAAAGTGCAATCTCCCCTGATAACTGGACCTTGACGCGCTCCATTTTGGCAGAAAATACGCCCTATTTTCTAACCGGGGGAAAGGTAAGTATTCAGCCTGCTGAAAAGTGGTTTTTTTCTGTGTTGGTCTTTAATGGATGGCAGCGAATTACCAATGTGGAGGGAAGCACCAAACCCTCCTTTGGAACTCAGGTAGTTTTTCGTCCAAAGGATAATGTCTCGATCAATTGGAGCACTTTTCTAGGTTCTGACGATCCCGATGCAACCAGAAGGAGGCGTTATTTTTCCAATCTGTATAGTCAGTTTCAAGTGAGCGACGCCTTTGGATTGACCTTAGGGATGGACATGGGGGTACAGCAACGGCTTCGAGGAAGTTCGGTCTATGACCCTTGGTTTAGCCCAATAGTGATTGGTCTGGTGAAGTGGAATCAGCGACTGAAATCAGCACTTCGGATTGAATATTACCAGGATCGAACAGGTATTCGAGTGAAAAATGATCATCCGAATGGTTTTGCCACCACTGCGGTATCTTTTAATATGGATTACTCCATTTGGAAAGGACTGCTTTGGAGAATCGAAGCGAGTAATTACCGAAGTAGGGATCAAGTATTTTTATATCCAGAGAATCCCACTGCGACCAATTTTTTCTTAATTAGTTCCCTGGCCTATCGATTTTAAATTCTTTTTTTTGTTGTGGGTATTTTCGACAACTTGCCGCTTGACTTGTAAATGGAACAAGAGTCCTGATCAATACATTTTCTCGGTCAACACACTCATAATCGCCCGAATTCCTTCCTTGTAATTTCCAAGTCGAAGATTTTCATTTGGGCTGTGCTGGTTGTTGTCCGCATTAACTGTAGGAATGGTCACTGCAGGAATGCCAAGCGCATCCACAAATGGAGAGATCGGGATGGATCCCCCGGAAATACGAATCTGTACAGGATCCTGTCCAAAAGCACGATTCATTGCTTTTCGCAACCAGGCTCCAGTGGGAGAGTCCATAGGCGTACGGAATGCCTGATAGGAAATGGAAGTGCCTAGTTTGACGATTTTAGGATGTGTCATTCGCTCATCATCGCTGGGATCTTTTTCGGTAATGTAGAAACCCTGCTTACGAATGTGGGCTTTGATCAATTCAAACAAGCGTACTGGGTCCGACTCGGGTACAAGGCGCATGTCGAGTTCGGCTAGGGCTATGGCAGGAATGATCGTGGTGGCCTGGGCTCCTGTGTAACCCGCAGATAGGCCTTTGATGTTGAGCGAAGGGTAGTTGATGCTCTCTTGGTAGGTTTGACCCACCTGATCTGTGCGGCCGAGGCCCAATCGCTTTTTGACAGCTGGCTCGTTGTCAGGTACGGCAGCAAAGATTTCACGCTCCGCTTCGGAAAAGGTGATGCCGTCGTAAAATCCTGGAATGATCACTTTGCCATTTTCATCTTTCATGGAAGCTAGCAACTGAGACATCAATAGGGCAGGGTTGGGAGCATAGTTGCCGTAGTGTCCACTGTGCTGAGGAAGCTTGGGACCATAGGTGGTCAAGAAAAGTTCAGAGATGCCTCGAGCACCATAACTAAGCGTAGGCAGGTTGGAGGTGTGACGAGGTCCATCCATGATGAGCATGAGGTCTGCAGCTAACTTTTCTTTGTATTTGACTACGGCTGCAGGAAGCCGAGGTGAACCTTGTTCTTCTTCAAAGTCTAGGATGATTTTTACGGAGTAGTCGGGCGAAATTCCAGCTTCACTCAGGGCATCCCAAGCCGTGAGGAACATGGCCAAGGGGCCTTTGTCATCCGAGGTGGAGCGACCAAAAATGCGCCAGTCCGGATTGAATTCCGTTTGAAGTTTTTCCATTGGGAGCTGTTCCCAGGTGCCATTCGCCGCTTGGGCTTTGAGCACCGGTTGGTAGGCATCTTTCTGATCCCACTTGCTGATATCTACCGCTTGCCCATCTACGTGAAAGTAAAATAGAGCTGTTTTTTTAGCATTCGGTTGCTTCTTCTCTACGAGAAGTAGTGGAATTCCACCTGTTTCCAATTGGGCTACAGACCAATTTCTTGCCGTGAATGCCTTTTCGCACCAGGCAATGTTCACAGCAATTTGCTCCGGAAACACCGCATCGTTGGGCATGGAAACCAGCTCGTTCAGGAGACGAAGGCCGGACTGCCATTGTTTTTCGGTGAGTTCATCCAGTTGCCCTTTATCGAGGGTTTGAGCGGAAAGGCTGATGCCAA
>JACCDM011963916.1_pt1 | contig 53826 bp, 48 predicted proteins | sample 7445851 | NCBI WGS metagenome assembly JACCDM01 (sample SAMN15323438, study PRJNA562643) | freshwater metagenome | isolation source: river surface water | place: USA:Blue River Watershed | collected 2017-08-16
ACATCGAAGACGCCCATGCAAGTCGTATTATTTTCCTCGGAATCCCTACATAATAATTGCATACCGATGCAGGTTGCTAAAACGGGTTGTTTTAAAGAAGGAATTAATTTGTCCAAACCCTTTTCGCGTAAGTAAGCCATGGCTGTACTCGCCTCGCCAACGCCGGGGAAGATGACTTTGTCGGCAGATTGAATCGCTTTTTCGTCATCTGTCCATAGGTATTTCATGCCAATTCTGTCCAAGGCGTACATGACCGATTGCACATTTCCGGCATTATATTTGATGATTGCGATATCCATGAACGACTTTTAAATGGGCAAAATGCCCTGTAAAGGTAGGCAAAAGGGCTTGGATTATGAAAAGAAGCGTATATTTGTTGGCCTTATGCCTACAAACCGTCGGATCCTTCTCGAAACATTATACCTGATTTGGATGGGCGCTTTACCTGTCCTGTTTAGTCTTTTTCTCGGCTATTTTGCCCTAGCGAATCCTGCATTTTTCATTGGTTTTTCCATGTTGCAGTTGGTGATTTTTTGGATCTCGGCAATTTTCATCATGGGATTAGCCCTATGTCCTACAACCTTTTTTGCGCTATTTACGGGCTATGTGTGGGGATGGGCGGGCCTGTTGCCATTGATACTAACATATGCCACGGCTTCTTTACTGGGTTATTTTATGGCACGTCAGATGAAGGGTGATGCACTCATTGAACTGATTCGTGTAAAATTTAAGGCGGGCAAATTTTTAGCGAATGTTCAGGCACAATCCTTTGCTTGGGTAATTTTGGCCCGGCTATCGCCTATTTTTCCTTTTGCTATTACAAATGCCCTGATGGCATTTTTAGGAGTTCCATTGCGTCAATTTTTTGTAGGAGGAACTCTAGGTATGCTTCCTAGAACCTTAATTGCGTTATGGACCGGTACGCAGGCAGCATCGTGGGCCAACCTATTGAATCACCCAGAGATGCTTCGATGGCAAGATGTTATGAGCTTAGCGATGCTAGTCATTTCTGTCGCAGGGATGTTCTTCCTAGCGAAACGAAAAGTTTAATGCTTTAGAAATAGGTATAAAAAACCAAACATTGCGGCAAGTTGACCCATCCAAAGGATGAGGGTGTTTTTAGTTGCTGCGATTTCTAATGATAATTTCAACTCAAGCTCCATTAAACGAACATCCAAATATTCCTTGGTGACAAAGTTTTTTGTCCGGTCCACTACTGAATCTTGAAAGACATCTACAAATTCCATCGCATCTTTTTCCACCAGGTAGCGTTTTTTATGCGCTAATTGGTACAATTGAATTGATTTTGGTTCCTTATGACAAATCAAACGCTAAGAGCAACCCTATACAATTCATTAGACGAATAACGCACTCATGATCAGTTTTTTATTACAAGTGAGACGATCATATACGTCACAGCACCTTGACCAACCCAAAAAATAAACATCCATTTGATGAGCTCACTTTTTGCTTCGGAAACCGTTTGACGTACAAAATCCTTGCTACTAAACTCCTGAGTAGATTCTTTCACCTCCGCCTGTAGTCCCTCGATGAATTTCATGCCCGTATGTTCACCTAAGCTCAATTTGCCTCGAACGATATTATATAATTTTCGTGTGTGTGGTTTCATGTCCTAAAAGTAGGACACTCAATCATACATGTCAATTCGATTTATGACTTATTTAGATGGCTTCGGAATCAATCACTTGAACTTTTCCCCACAAATGCTTGTTGGCATCAATGAACTTTTTGTGTTCAGGGTGATATAAGTACTCAGATTCTTTGGCTGCGTTTTCGAAAACGAGTACAACAGAAAAAGAATAACTTCCGTCTGTGGCTCCTTTGTCGAATTCGGTAATGATTGGCCGGCCTACATGTGCTGATTGAATCATGGGTAAAGTTCCAAGTTGTTTGAGCGCTGCGAGTAATTGCGCTTTTTCAGCTTCATTTCCTGGGTTTTTGGCCCAAAATAAGACATGATGAATAAAGGTCATGGATGTTTTTTTGGTTGAAATTAGGCTAGCTGAGGCAGTGGCCATGCCAGCTTTTTGGAGAAAGTTTCTTCTTGAGGTCATAAAATAGGTTTTAAATATTATTCAATTCTACTATGGAAATCGCACAAAAGCAATTAATCATTACTGGAGCCACTGGTATGGTGGGAGAAGGCGTATTGCATGAGGCAATTCGGTCGCCTTTCGTCAGTAAAATTTTAGTTATCAATCGCAAACCCTGTGGAGTAGATCATCCCAAGGTCATAGAATATCTACTTGTTGATTTTTTGAAACCAGAAGATATGCGTCAGGCAATTAAGGGCTACGACGCGTGTCTGTTTTGCTTGGGTGTATCATCAGTAGGGATGAATGCAGAGGAATACAAGCAAAAAACGTATGATTTGACATGCGGATTTGCCCAAGTTTTGCAACAGGAAAATCCAAAGATGACTTTTAGCTACATTTCTGGAGCAGGAACGGATTCTACAGAACAAGGGCGGTTAGGTTGGGCCCGAGTAAAAGGGAAAACCGAAAATGATCTGGCAAAAATGGGCTTTGGAGATTATTATTCGTTTAGGCCTGCAATGATTAGGCCTACACCCGGTTTGAAAAATGCTTTATCATTTTACAAATATATTGATTGGGTTTTTCCATTGTTACGTTGGCTTGCACCTCACACAGCATGTACCCTTCAGGAACTTGGGGAGGCGATGTTGGAAGTCTCTATTTTTGGTACGTCAACTAAAACGATTGAGGGAAATGATATTTTGGCTTTAGCTAAGCAAATGCGTGCGCGTTTATAGCTTTTTGGCTATTTTTGTTAGATATATTAAATGATAAGCTGTGAATAAGAAAGTTGTACTCATGATTTTAGATGGTTGGGGAATCGCAACCAACCCCAAAGTTTCAGCCATTGATGCGGCAAAGACTCCTTTTATTGATTCTTTGTACAAAAAATATGCCCATTCGAAGTTAGAGGCCTCGGGTGAGGCCGTTGGACTACCTGAAGGGCAAATGGGTAATTCAGAAGTTGGGCACATGAATCTAGGTGCAGGCCGTGTAGTATATCAGAATTTAGTACGCATTAATAAAGCAGTTCGTGAAAATACTTTAGGTCAAGAACCCGAATTGGCCAGCGCATTTGCATATGCTAAAAAAGAAAATAAATCGGTTCACTTCATGGGTTTGGTTTCAGATGGGGGTGTTCATGCACATATTGATCATCTTAAATCTTTGTTGACTTCAGCCTCTGAAGCAGGTTTAGCCAACGTATTTGTCCATGCTTTTACAGATGGTCGGGATACTGATCCTAAATCTGGCATGAAGTTCATGACGGATTTGGTCAATCATACCCGTAAAACGGGTACGGCTGTTGCCTCCGTAACGGGGCGTTATTTTGCGATGGATCGCGATAACCGGTGGGAACGTGTTGCATTAGCATACCATGCGATGGTCGACGCCGAAGGAACTCCTACGCAAGATGTTCTGGCGGCAATTCAAGCTAGCTACGATGCGGGCGTGACAGATGAATTTATCAAACCTATTATTGCAACGGATGCCAATGGGAAGCCTTTGGCAAAAATTCAAGCAGGAGATGTCGTGATTTGTTTCAACTTCCGTACGGATCGGGGCCGTGAAATTACTCAAGCGCTTACGCAACGCGATTTTCATGAAGAGAATATGCATAAGTTGGATTTATATTACTTGACCATGACGGAATACGATAAGGAATTCCAAAATGTGAAAGTGATTTTTAATGATTCGAATTTGCCGATGACGATGGGGGAAGTTCTGGAAGGAGCTGGAAAAAAACAAATACGTATCGCGGAAACGGAGAAATATCCACATGTTACTTTTTTCTTTTCAGGCGGGCGTGAGCAATTGTTTACTGGTCAAGAAAATATCTTACGAAATTCACCCAAAGTAGCGACCTATGATTTGCAACCCGAGATGTCGGCAGCGGATTTACGCGATGCCTTGATCCCTGAGTTGGAAAAGGGAGAGGTGGACTTTGTTTGCTTAAATTTTGCGAATCCAGATATGGTAGGTCATACCGGTGTTTTTGAAGCGGTTGTTAAGGCTGTTGAAACAGTGGACGCATGCGCTGAGGCCGTTGTCAAAGCTGGTTTGGCGCATGGCTATTCGTTTATTATCATTGCTGATCATGGAAACGCAGATGTAATGATGAATGAGGATGGGTCACCTAATACGGCACATTCAACAAATTTAGTCCCATGTATTTTAGTGGATACTGATTTTCACCCGACACTTCAAAATGGTAAGCTGGGCGATGTGTCGCCAACCATCCTTAAGTTGATGGGCGTGGCACAACCAAAAGAAATGACGGGCGTACCTTTGTTCTAGTTGACCTAGGTTTTTTGATTAGGTTGACCATTCGATAAATCTGCGTGTGTACGTATAAATTTTATCGTTTCTATTTTTACCTTTAATTGTTTTAAATATTATATGGCTAAAGTTGTAATTTTTGGGAATACTAGAACCGCTGAATTGGCGCTGTATTATTTGCAGCACGATTCTGACCATGAGGTCGTTGCTTTTACGGTTGAGCAGGATTATATACTAGAGCCTACATTTCATGGACTTCCACTTGTTCCGTTTGAAACTGTGGAAAATACCTATCCACCTACTGAGTATAAGTTTTTTGCACCTTTAACGGAGAAAAACATGAATCGTGTCCGTGCACGTGTTTATGAGCAAGGTTTGGAAAAGGGATATTCCTACATTTCATATATCAGTTCCCGTGCGACGGTATTGACAGATCAAATAGGAGAAAATTGTTTCATATTAGAAGACAATACGATACAGCCTTATGTTAAGATTGGCAATAATGTAGTTTTGTGGTCTGGAAACCATATTGGACATCATGGCACGATCGGGGATCATGTATTTTTTACTTCCCATGTTGTTTTATCTGGCGGTTGCCACGTGGGAGATTACAGTTTCATTGGTGTGAATGCAACAATTCGCGATCAAACGACCTTGGGAGAAGGGACATTGATTGCAATGGGAGCGAATTTGACTCGACAAAAAACGGATCCCTGGAGTATTTGGAAAGGCAATCCAGCTGAGAAAGCCGCGATTTCGAGTAAGGATATTAAGATATAAAAAAAAGCCCTTCATAAGAAGGGCTTTTTTTATTCAATGGGTTGGTTTGCCTCATCTACGATCACAAAAATATCCTGTTTGGGTTTCTTCATCAGGTATTTTTCACGGGCATATTTTTCCAACAGGGCAGGATTTCCGATAACCATTCGTTTTTCCTTTTCTAATTCTTTGATTTTTTGCTGGTAAAAGGCTTTTTCGGCTTTCATTTCACTCAGTTCACTCCACAATCTATATTGTACAGTTAAATCATTCGAATCCAAAATAAACATCCACACAAAAAGGATGCTTGTTGAAATCGAATAAAAGCGATATTCTCCCCAAAAAAGCCTTTTGACAAAATTCATTATTTCTTAGAAATTCAATCCTGGGAAATATGCATTTGCACCCAATTCTTCTTCAATACGAAGTAACTGGTTGTATTTAGCCATACGATCAGAGCGAGATGCAGAACCTGTTTTGATTTGTCCTGTGTTCAACGCCACAGCTAGGTCGGCGATTGTAGCATCTTCTGTCTCTCCTGAACGGTGTGACATAATGTTTTTGTAGGAATTGCGTTTCGCTAAATTCACTGTATCGATTGTTTCAGTTAGTGAACCAATTTGGTTTACTTTAACTAAAACGGCATTGGCAACACCTTTTTCGATACCTTCTTGTAAACGCTTCACGTTTGTAACGAATAAATCATCACCTACTAATTGACATTTTGAACCGATTAATTTTGTTTGTTCAGCCCAGCCAGCCCAATCATCTTCAGCCATACCATCTTCAATCGAAATGATTGGATATTTGTCAGCCCAAGTTTTCCAGTAAGCAGCCATTTCCATGTTGTTCAATTGCTTGCCATCTGATTTTTTGAAGGTATACAGTCCTGTTTTCTCATCGTAAAATTCAGAAGCTGCTGCATCCATGGCGATGAAAATTTCTTCTCCTGGCTTATAACCTGCCTTTTCGATAGATTGCAATACGATTTCGATTGCTTCTTCGTTCGACTTAATATTAGGGGCAAATCCACCTTCATCACCTACGTTTGTTGAGTAACCTTTTGATTTCAAAACACCTTTCAACGCGTGAAATACTTCAGTACCCATGCGCAATGCATGTGAGAAAGACTCCGCTTTCGCTGGCATAACCATGAATTCTTGGAAGTCGATTGAGTTATCCGCATGTGAGCCACCATTCAAGATGTTCATCATGGGAACTGGTAATGTATTGGCGTTAACACCTCCGATGTATCGATATAAGGGTAAACCTGCTTCTTGCGCAGCTGCTTTTGCCACAGCCATAGAAACCCCTAAAATTGCATTAGCACCTAGTTTACCTTTGTTTGATGTACCATCTAATTCAATCATCAGACGGTCGATCATATTTTGCTCAGAAACTTCTAAGCCCCATAATTCTTCAGCAATAGCTCTGTTAACGTTTTCAACTGCTTTTAAAACACCTTTTCCTACATAAACTGATTTGTCTTCATCACGAAGCTCAACAGCTTCATGTATACCTGTTGACGCACCTGATGGAACTGCTGCTCTACCAAAAGCACCATCTTCGGTCTTAATATCTACTTCGATTGTAGGATTTCCGCGTGAATCTAAAATTTGTCTAGCGTGTACGTACTGTATTGCACTCATCTTTTTATTGTTATTGTGAATAAATGATTACGTTGTAATTGCGTAAATTGCCTTGCAAAATAACGCAAAATTTGGATAATTTCAGCCGGTTTTGTGTTTAATCATGATTATATAATCTGTCATCTCACTAAAATGAAAAAATATTCCTTTCTAATCCTGTTTTCTCTCCTATGTTCAAGCCCCTTGCTAGCGCAAGTGCTTGATGTTGAATCGTTTTCGCATAAAATCACTGAGATGCCACAGGCAATTTTATTAGATGTTCGAACGGCTGGAGAATTTGGTGGTGGTCATTTGCCAAACGCGCGCAATATAGATTTTCGTTCAGCATCATTCGCGCAGGATATTGAAAAATTAGATAAGCGGCAGCCTGTTTTGATTTATTGCCTTTCTGGTGGTCGGTCAGCTCAAGCTGCTGAGCTCATGCGTGCGAAGGGTTTCCAAGTGACCGAAATGAAAGGAGGCTATTTAAAATGGACTACGAAAATGTTGCCGCTAGAGGGTGTTCCTGCTGTTAAACATGATGCGGCGTGGAATTTATCTGAATTTGAAAAATTAACCAAAGATAGTGATGCCGTGGTTGTTGATTTTTATGCCAAGTGGTGTGCGCCTTGTTTGAAAATGATGCCTATGGTGGATAAATTAGCTGGAGAATACCAGGGTAAGGTTTCTGTCATTAAGGTAGAAGCGGATGGGAATCAAGCAATTTTACAAGCTAGTGGAATTGACGAAATCCCGAGTTTTTTGGTTTACCGCAAAGGTAAATTAATCCAAAAAACTTCGGGATTCCGAGAAGAGCCTAAGCTCAAAGAACTATTTGATCAGGCTACTGGGACCATTCAGTAGGCTGGCGATCCCAGCGGTGAAGCTTTAGCTTTTCCAATAAATCATGGGTTAACCCTTTGCCATCCGAGCAGGCAATATTATTTGCGGCATGGTTTAACTTACGCATACCTGGAATAATGGTACCTACATCTGGGTTGGATAAAATAAATCGAAGCGCCATCTCAGGCATATCCATTCCCTCTGGAATTAGTGGTTTTAATGCGTTTGCATGGTCAACACTTGAAATTAGATTTTCAGGAACAAAATAAGTAGAACGCCAATCGTCCGCAGGGAAAGTTGTCTCATAGCTCATTAATCCCGTTAATGTACCTTCATCAAATGGGACACGGGCTATAACGGCAACATCTAATTCTTTGCATAACGGAAATAGTAAATCTTCTGGATTTTGATCGAAAATGTTGTAGATCACTTGTACGGCAGAAATATGTCCTGTTTTAATTGTGTCTAGGCAATTAGTAGGTTCCCAACGATTTACAGAAATTCCCCAATGGGCTACTTTCCCTTCCTTAGTTAATTTTTCAACTGCTTTTTGCCATTCATCTTGGTTTGCCCAGGCATCTTCCCACACATGAAATTGCTGCAAGTCAATTTGTTCAACACCCAAATTTTTTAAGCTCTTTTCTGTGTATTCGATAATGTGATCCGCAGGGAAACAATCTTTTAATAAGAAATGAGACTTGGAGGGCCATGTAAAGTTTTTGGGTGGAATTTTTGTAGCTGCATATATTTTCGTGTCAGCATGTCGCTTAATTAAAGCGCCTAATATTTGTTCGCTCTTACCTTCAGCATACCCCCAAGCGGTATCAAAAAAATTACAGCCAAGAGAAACGGAATGATCGAGTGATTTGTTTACCTCTTGAATATCTGAGCCTGTCCATCCGGCCAGCCCCCACATGCCGTAGCCTATTTCACTAACTTGCCAGTCTGTTCTTCCAAATCTTCGTGTTTTCATATGTTAAATTGTTCTTAATTTTAATTTAAAGTTAGCTTTATTTAAATTTATTTCAACGTCCGTTTAATACGTTTTTGTTTATTTTATGTCTAAATAATATATGTATTATCATGAGTTTAAATGAAATTAAATATGTTTATACATATTAAATACACATTTGCAATAACCGTATAATAAATGTTTTAATCTATTTAAAACAGCAATAACACAAATAACGCAAATCTTCTAATTATCCACTCCCCATTAGTCTAAATTTGACTTATCGTATTAACTAATGATAAGGGATGAACACAACCAATATACCACAGCTTAGCACGATTAATTTAGGTGCTATCCATGTTCTTTCTTCTGAAATCTTATTCATTCGTGGCGAAGGAAATTATTCTAATTTTTTCTTAAAAGATGGGCGTAAAATCCTTTCCTGCCGCACACTAAAGTACTTTGCTAATTTACTTGTCGAAGATGGTTTTATACGTCCATCTAAATCTGCTTTGATTAATCCCTCAGCCATTGCGCACATTGATTTCAAATCGCAAAAGTCTATTCGTTTGGTAAATGAGGAAGTGATTTCTATTTCTAGAAGGCAGGTTCGCCCTTTAAAAGAGTATTTTCAAACGCTTGCTTAGGTTATTTTACAAAGGATTTCCAAAATTCTGGATTGTATTTTTCCCATGCATGGCAACCAAATGGCAAGTTGCCTCCTAAAATCTTACTACCTATCTGCGGATTTTTTTCGAGTGAGAAGGATAGCGCCTCTTTCCAATCTGGCAATTTCAGTAACCATCGAAATGGGTAGGTTCGACGCTGGGCAAACGAAAACATAGCATCTTCATTCGCCTTCCACTCTTTAAAAAAATATCCGTAATATCTTATGTAGCGAAGTATGGGTTTGACTTTACGCAAGGATAGGCCTCCGTTCATAAGTACAGGTTCATCAAATAGGCTACCTTTCCCTGTAATATGTTTCTTTCTTAGCTTAGGAGCCCCGATGTAATCATATCCTTTTTCGCACCAATGTGTTAATTGATCATCAAATACATAGGCGTCCAATTGATGAATTAAAATAAATTCATAGGCTAGAAATTCATGGTAGAATTCGGTACTAACCAATAAATGATTGTATGTTTTTGGACTTAAAAAATAACTTTCTGGGAAACGAATGACCGTATAGGAGTCAATATAGTCGGCAATAAAATCTGTATTTAATTCTTTGGGTGCGATAAGTATAATGGGATATTTTCCTAAAACTCGCTGACATTGGCGCAAAGAAATTTGCTCATTTTCAGTGAGTTTAGTTTGATATATAGGTATGACAATCGCTACTTGTTGCATATCATTCAAATAAATCTCCTAATATAGGTCGCCACCATTTGCCGCCCTCCAGATACTTATATGAGCCATTTAGTACATATTTAAAAATTGGCGCTATTCTTGAAAAGCGATTTGCAGGTAAATTTGCGCGCATCGCATAAAATTTATACCGTTGTTGTAATTGGCCGATGACAGTTGATGGAATATTAGGCATGGACTTTATATGCTCATAAAGTGCTTTTGCATCATCATATTTTTTCCCAATTCGACTCAATTTATCCTTTCTAGATCGTGTTAAACGGTCTAGTAAGGATACATGTTCATTTTTTGCTTTTAGGCCAACTTGCTGGCTTTCATGTTCTCTGTATTGAATCAATGTGTCGCTCATAAACCCGATTTGATTATGGATAGCTAGTTTTAGTGCCATCCATCCATCATGAATCAATTCAGGGATTATTTCAGGTACCGGTATCAAATTGGGTAAACTACGTTTGCGTATGGCCATTGTAGCACCTGTTACCACATATCCTTTTAAGAGAATTTCAAATGATTCACCATTTAGCCATTTAGCCTGCGCTTCTTGGTTAAATTCAATTTGATTAAATGAAGAATTTCCTGTTTGAAGTCCGCGCTGATCAATGATTTGCGCATTTGAAAACACGGCCTCATGTTCTTCATGCTCTTGAAAATAGGCAACCATCATTTCTACTTTCTTGGGCATCCAAACATCGTCTTGGTCGCAAAGAAAAATTATATCTCCAGTACATTTTTGAAGGCATTGTTCAAAGTTTTTACTACTACCCAGATTACGTTTGTTTTGATGAATATGTACTGGGAATGAAACGGATTCACTAAACTTCGCTAATATATTAATGGTAGAATCTCTAGAGCCATCATCACATACTACAAGTTCATGAATTGGACTTGTTTGTTGCTTAATGGATTCAAGCTGTTTGGGTAAAAATTCTTCCCCATTATAGGTACATAAAGCTACTGAAATTGACTGCATATCAATAAATTACATGGGGACGTACACGAGTTTCTTAGTCTCAAAAAAGGGTTCTTCGAAATAAGATGGAAGTTCGATAGTTTTTGTTTTACGTTCTAATTCTTTTATTTCCTCCGTCAGGTCTCCTCCCTTAAGCAAGATTAATCCATTTCGTTTGGTATGAAAATGGTTGGGGCTTATCTTTTTCCTAACCCAATAATAAAATGGATTTAAGCGTGTAACGGCCCTGCTGATAATGAATTCAAAGTCTTGATCTACATCTTCAGCTCGCACGTGTTGGGCGCGAACGTTAGTTAAACCAAGTGCTTCAGCTACTCCTTCCACTACTTTGATTTTTTTACCAATACTATCAACTAGTAAAAATGAACATTCGGGGAAAAGAATGGCTAATGGTATACCTGGGAATCCACCACCTGTCCCCACATCCAATAGTTCGGTACCCGGTCTAAATTCGATGAATTTTGCAATAGCCAATGAGTGTAGCACATGGTGCAACATTAAATTATCGATATCCTTACGCGAAACAACGTTGATTTTTTCATTCCATTCCACGTATAAAGGCAACAATTGTTCAAATTGTTGCAGCTGGTTTTCCGTGATTTCAGGAAAATATTTTTTTATTAATTCCGCCTTCATAGTCGATTTTCAGCCCCAAAGATACATAAATATCACCCCTATTTTTGTCTTCTTCGGGCCTTTTTTGATTCAGACAATAGCTTTTTCGCTTCGGTATGTTGGGCTGATTTTTTATCTGCTTTGTCTAAAACTTCTTTGCAATATGAAACAGCTAAATCAAAATTTGTTTCTTGGAATGCTATGCGCGCGAGACCCAATACAGATGCCCAATAATATCCAGATTCCATTGCATCTGTTTGTTTACTGAATTCCATACATTGTAAAAACCGCTTTTTTGCCTCTATCGAATTTTTGAATACGTATAGATTGTAATACCCGAGGATATAACTTGCATACCTTCCAGAAACGCCTTCGTATCCTACTTGGTGATTTTCGATTCGGTCAAGAATTGATTTTGCTTGTTCTTCAGCTTCATCCAATTTCCCGACCATAAAGGCTGCACGTGCGTGATAGCGGTGAAAAAAAGGATTATCAGGGAAGTTTTCATGGGTATATTTGGCCATATCATAGGACTTATTGGCCATATTTTCCATTGCATAAATCTGTAGTAAGAAATAGCGCGCCTCCGTTCGCGTGTAAAATGCTTGGTAGCTAACTTGTTCTAATTGTTTGATTCCCTGTAGTTTATTTGCTTTTGGAAATAACCATAGGACTGGTCTTAATAACGGGAAGTTCTGTTTAATGAAATGGTAATAGTAGTTGTACAATCCGTCGCCAAACATGAGCTCCGGACTGAAGTCGGCAAAATTCCGTGAATGATCTAGGTATTTAAGTGCATTTTTAGCAGCTAAGGTCGCGCGTGTCCAATTTTTCCGCTCGGCATGTAGTCTGCCTTTAAAACCATAGGCGGCAGCCATGAAGAAAGCGGCTTCTGGATTTTCTGTTTCATCCCAGATAACTTCTGCTTTCTCAATACTCTTATCCATATATTCGATCAGTCGATCATCATATACTTCACTTTTCGTATTTGGCACGATTTTCCACCATTGCATTAGTCCGAGTAGAAAATCGGGTAACGGATGTTTTGGGTATTTGACTTTGAGGTAATTGAATTCACGTTCCGCTTCGGGGAAGTGGAAGTTGTACATTTGATTAATGGCTGTTGTCGCCTCAATTTGTACTTCAGCCGTGAGCAGAAGCATTCCTTTGGAGCGTTCCTTTTCTGCTTCTTCGGTTAATTTCCACCATTGGCCTTGTGTGCTAAAGGCCAATGGCAGGAAACTAATCAATAATACTATTTGCTTAAGATGATATTTCAATTTCATCTCCATTTTGGTTTAAGAACTTAAATTCTGTTATGCCAAATGAGGAGTCTTCCATGATGGAAATCCATGTTTTGTATTTCACAAACCAATTCATACGGATCGATGGGAATCCTTTGGTAAAGTAAGCGGATAAGAATGGGTGCGCCAATAAGGTTAATTTCTTCTCATTCTGCTTAGTCACAAGATGCTCCACATGCTGTGCGATAATTTCCGATACAGCGATACTTGCTGTGATACTACCGGTACCTGCACAACTTGGGCATGTCTCGTGCGTAGACACATTCATTTCAGGACGTACACGCTGACGTGTAATTTGCATTAAGCCAAATTTGGTCAGTGGCAAAATCGTGTATTTTGAACGGTCGCCACGCATTTCATCGCGCATGATATCTTGGATCATCTTCCGATTATCCGCCTTTTTCATGTCGATAAAGTCGATGACAATGATGCCACCCATATCACGCAATCGTAATTGGCGTGCAATTTCCTTTGCTGCTTCGCGATTAACACTCAATGCCGTGGCTTCTTGATCCTCTTCGGAGTTGGACTTATTCCCCGAGTTAACATCGATGACGTGAAGCGCCTCCGTATGTTCAACAATCAAATAACCCCCACCTGGAAGTGATACCGAACGTCCAAACAACATCTTAAGTTGTTTTTCAATGCCAACCTGTTCGAATAATTTTGTCTTCCCTGTGTGAAGTTTAACAATTTTCTCTTTTTCTGGGGCAACGTTGTGTACGTATTCTTTGGCTTCGTTATATAAATCTGGACTGTCCACGATAACATTATCGAAGTCATTATTCAATAAATCACGCAACATAGAAGTAGCCCGACTCATCTCACCGATAATCCGGTCGGCAGGCTTCGCGTCCACCAACTTCTTAATACCATCTTCCCACTTTGCTATGGACTCTTTCAAGTCGCGCTCCATTTCCTCAACGGCCTTACCTTCGGCTACGGTACGTACGATAACACCATAGTTTTTGGGCTTGATGGAACTCATCAATTTTTGTAAGCGATTACGTTCTGCTTTGGAGGTGATTTTTTTTGAAATGTTCACCCCATTTGCAAAGGGAACAAGAACAAGAAATCTTCCTGCGATAGAAATATCGCATGATAAGCGCGGACCCTTTGTGGAGATCGGCTCTTTAACCACTTGAACAAGGGCTAATTGACCTCGTGTTAATACCTTATCTACTTTCCCTAATTTGTCAATTTCCTCTTCAAGTTTGTAATTCTCAATGCGGACATTTTTACCTTTTTTGGTTAAAACATCCCGCGTAAACTTTTGAAGTGTGGCTAAATTAGGGCCCAGGTCATGATAATGCAAAAATGCATCTTTCTCATAACCGATATCAATAAATGCGGCATTTAATCCCGAAACCAATTTCTTAATCGTACCTAAATAAATATCTCCAACGGAGAATTGAGGTTCCGACTGTTCAATGTGGTATTCAACAATCCTTTTGTCATGCAAAAGGGCAATTCTATCACCCTTGGGTGTAGAATTTATGATTAGTTCATTACTCACAATGTTCGACGAGAAGAATGTTCATTTGGGCTATAAACCCAAATATATAATATACAGGTAAGTAAACGCCAAAAACAGGCTATTTATTGCTAAATAAAATGCCTGTTTTTGGGTCTTTCTGACAAGATCATTTGATGAAATTGCTAACCGTTACTACTTCTTCTTGTGACGATTCTTACGAAGACGTTTTTTACGCTTGTGAGTTGAGATCTTATGACGTTTTCTTTTCTTTCCGCAAGGCATAGCTTTTAGCGTTTAAGTTTTTAATAATTTACCAAGCTGACTTTCAGCTTTTCTATTTTTTGAGAAGTCCATAAAACATGAACTCAACAATGTTTAATGCTGCATTTCTGCAAGCAATTCTTTCGCGGCTTTCACCTCTTCTGCATCTTTACTTTCCGTAAGAACGCGATTCAAGATTTTTTTTGCCTCGACTTCTTTATCTAACTGGGCTAAACAAAAACCGAGATTTAATGCGGCTTTGAAGTTAGTAGGTTCCAGCTTCAATATTTGTGTGAATCGCTCTTGGCCTTTGCCAAATTGATTCGATTTAATGGCTAATATCCCCAAATTGAAAATTGCCGGCACAAATGTGGGCTCTTGTTCAATTACTTCCCTTAAAAGGGTAATACCCTTCATGGGTGTAGGAGTATCTACATAAGTCATTGCCATATTCGTCTTAACCAACAGGTTATTCGGATCTAGCACTAACGCTTTTTCAAAATATGTACGGGCTTTTGCCCCCATCAACTTCCCTTTGGATACATTGATGGCAAATGTTTGTGCTTCAAAATACAATTGTCCCGCGCGTAAAACATGAGACAATCCGGGATGTTGATCCGCAAATTGAGCTGCATAATAAGCGGCACTATCATATTTATCCACTTGGATAAAGGCTGTTGCCAGCTTCTCTAAAGCACCTACTTGAAGGGCTTCCGTTTTTGCTACTTTCAAATTAGCCTTTAACTGGGCTATTTCTTTCTGCTTACTTTCTGACAACGGAGCAGCATGAGTTTCCTCTTCTACTTTCTCAATTGGCATGCTGCCAGCATCTCTATTTGCCTCTCCGGAGGCAATCTGCCCTGTTTTATTACTCACATTTCCTTTGGGTAATTGAAATATGAGGGCGATTAAACCCAGGCCTATACATAAAATGAGCGCAAGCGTTTTATTCATTTTATTGACCTAACTTAAAATATTAAGCTTTCGCAGGGTCAGTGCTTGTTTTAACTTGTTCAATAAACACTTTTGCCGGCTTAAAGCTTGGCACATAATGCTCGTCAATGGTAATAGACGTATTTTTAGAAATATTTCGAGCAATTTTCTTTGCTCTTTTCTTATTGATAAAACTCCCGAATCCACGGACATAAATATTTTCCTGATTCGCCAAATTGTCTTTTACTACTTGAAAGAAGTTCTCTAACGTTTCAGATACATCTTTTTTATCAATCCCTGTTTTGCTGGAAATTTCAGCAATTACATCTGCCTTAGTCACGGTAATGAATTCGTTAAGTTATTCGTTGATTCTATTTTCTCCCCTTCTTATTCTAAAAGGGACACAAAAGTAAGGTTTTTCTTTAAGAGAGGCAAATGAAAAGCTCGAATAAAAATTAAAATTTTGATTGTTGACCGTATATTTGAGTTACAAGATGACTAAAGACGCCTTACACCCCTTTTCCGAAGGAATTTTAACATGGTATCCCGCACATGCCCGCGATCTTCCTTGGCGGCAAACGCAAGATCCCTATGTGATCTGGTTGTCAGAGATTATATTGCAGCAAACGCGGGTCGCACAAGGATTGCCTTATTTTCATAAGCTGTTGACAGTCTTTCCCTCTATTTATGACCTTGCTGAAGCAGATGAGGCACTTCTTTTTCGAAATTGGCAGGGACTAGGGTATTACAGTAGAGCTAGAAATTTGCATAAAACAGCCAAAATTATTGTTGGCCAATATGGGGGCAAATTTCCTGATTCTTACCGGGAGCTGGTAAAATTGCCTGGGATTGGTCCCTATACAGCAGCAGCGATTGCGTCATTTGCCTTTGGTGAAGCTGTACCTGTTGTGGATGGAAATGTTTTTCGAATTCTTGCGCGCTATTTTGGTATTGAAACCGATATCATGCATTCCTCCGCACGCGGCGAATTTACGGAAATAGCTCAAAGTCTAATTCCACCTAGTCATGCAGCTACCTTTAATCAAGCTATAATGGAGTTTGGCTCCTTGCAATGTAGCCCTGTGCCCAACTGCCTTACGTGTCCTTTACGTGTATCTTGCAATGCCTGGTCTACAAAACGAACGGTAACTTTGCCTATCAAATCCAAAGGAAAAGCCCCTCGCGACCGTTTCTTTAATTATTTTATAGTAGTTCAACGGAATAGGTTTTTAGTTCATAGGCGTTCTGAGCGTGACATTTGGCAAGGTTTATGGGAATTTGTCCAACATGAAACGAGTCACGCTAGTGAATTAGCCGAGGCAATTATACCCTTTAAAGAATTATTGACATTTCCAGTGAGCGAACTGCATGCTCCTGCCAAACATTTATTGAGTCATCAACGTATATTTTCACGTGCCTGGTTTATCCAAGTTCCTGATAATGTCAACCTAAAGCTTCCGGGTGATTTTCAATGGATGGATGCACAGGAGTTTGAAAAATGCGGGAAACCTGTTTTGATTTTAAATCTAATAACTGATAATTTAGTTTTACATGAATGGCTTAATCCATAGAAATATTACATTTGACCTATCAATGTCACATAAACCTAACCTTTAACTAAAAGAACCATGGCAGGAGTAAACAAAGTAATTATTTTGGGCAATTTAGGCGCAGATCCAGAGGTACGCGCGTTACCTAGCGGAATGAAAGTTGCCAATATTAATATTGCAACATCAGAATCATATACTGGCAAAGATGGCCAACGCGTCGAGCAGACAGAATGGCATCGGGTGGAATTATGGGATAATTTAGCCAACATTGCCGAACAGTATTTGAAAAAGGGGAATCAAGTTTACATTGAAGGAAAGATACGTTCGGAGGAGTGGCAAGATAAGTCGGGTGCCACTGTACGGGGGTACCGAATTCGCGCAACTTCCCTGAATTTAATTGGAAGTCGCAACGAACGACCAGCTGGGGATTCTTCAGAACCCCGTCCACGTCCAGAGCCTGTTAATCTGGGAAACACCGCACCAGCTACCGGCACTGCCTTTCCGCCTATGATGGAAGAGGGCGATGATTTGCCATTTTAAATTTTATGCAAGAAAAAGGGAATAATAGATCACTCTATTCCCTTTTTCTTAAATTTGCATCAAATGCGCATTTTATAACATGGACGCCGACCCCTATACGATTCAATTAGTAGCCATTCTTGAGCCTCAGCTCAACTACACTTCAGTATTCATTATCGCGCTAATTTTACTCGCACTTCTTGGCCTGTCTGCTTTGCTAGCTGGATCCGAAGTAGCATTTTTTTCGTTGAATGCGGATCAGCGTATTGCCTTACGCGAAAGTGACAAGTCAGCTGAAAAAGCAGTGAGTATCTTGTTGGATAAGCCTCAGCAGCTACTAGCTACGCTTTTAATTGCCATCAATTTTGTGAATATTATATTCATTACGTTAGCCAATTACCTGACAGAATTAATTTTAGGCCCCCAATCTGTGGGAACATTACTTGTCACACTTTTTTTGTTAGTTGGCGTTACGTTTATTATTACATTTTTCGGAGAATTGATACCTAAAGTTTGGGCCCAACAAAACAACCTAAAGTTCGCTCTTTTCACCTCACCTTTTATCGAGTTTTTCACCTTGATTTTTTTGCCGTTAGCGAAGTCATTATTGGCAATTTCAAATTTGATCGAAAAACGAATTGAAAAAAAGTCATATACATTAACTGCACATGAGTTAAATCATGCACTTGAGATCACAACGGACGAAAATACGACCGAACAGGAAAAGGATATTTTACGGGGAATTTTAAATTTTGGGAATACCTCTGTGAAATCGGTCATGCGTGCTCGGCGCGATATAGTTGCTTTCGATACAGAAATGGACTTTCATGAGTTGATGGATAAAATCAACAAAAACGGATACTCGCGTGTTCCTGTTTTTAAAGATACCATCGATAAAATCGAAGGTATTTTATACATCAAAGACTTATTGAAGCATGTGGATAAGGACGAGTCATTCGATTGGGTTTCCTTGTTGCACCAGCCATTTTTTGTCCCAGAGAACAAAAAAATTGACGATTTATTGTACGATTTTCAAGAGAAACGCGTTCATATGGCTATTGTGGTCAATGAATATGGTGAAACAGAAGGGCTCGTAACTATGGAGGATATTATCGAAGAGATTGTTGGTGAAATTAACGATGAATTTGATGATGAAACAAAAGACTACAAGCGTATTGACGAATCAACCTATGTTTTTGAAGCTAAGACTTCGCTAAATGACTTTTGTAAAGTTTTTGATTTAGAAAGTACTTATTTTGACAAGGCGCGTGGTGAGAGCGAAACATTGGGTGGGATGATGATTGAATTGTTTGCTCGAATTCCCAATGCTGGAGAAGAAATTACATTTGAAAAATTTGTGTTTAAGGTGCAATCAGTCGACATGCGCCGAGTAAAAAAGGTAAATGTTAAAGTTGCCGCAATGGATAGTAGAGATGACGAAGCGATTAATTAAGATTAGTATTTTATGTTTGAGTTCTCTTTGGCTAAATGCGTGCGACATCAGTCTTGTGCCTGTCTCTCCTGATACTGCTAGCGCCACTTTTCTGCCGTCTGTAGACCTAGGGGACGTTGAAAATCCCGCCCTAAATGAAGCATCAGGGCTTGCAGCCAGTCGTGTTAATCCAGGTTACTTTTGGTCACATAATGATTCAGGCAATCCCAATGTGCTTTATTTTTTTGATTCCAATGGCAAAGGCTTGCGCGCATTTGAATTAGTAGGTGCCTCCAATCGTGATTGGGAAGATATGGCCATTGTAGGGGAATCGGATGGATCTGCGACTGTTTACGTAGCAGATTTTGGTGACAATAGCGCTGTACATCGTGATTATATGATTTATTGGTTCAAAGAACCTAGCGTAAATGCAGGTACAGCATCAAAAATTAGTGTTGTTAATTCATTGAAATTCACCTTGCCTGATGGTGCACGAGATATGGAATGTCTTTTGGTAGATCAAAAAACGAAGGATATTTTTTTAGTTTCAAAGCGGGAAAACAACAAGCGTTTATACAAAATTCCTGCATCAAGCGTTTCACCTTCGGCTCAAGTTCAAGCTGAATTTGTGCAAGAGCTTACATTTTCTATTCCAGTTATAGCTGATCCTCGTGTTGCCACCGTAAATTACATTACAGGTGGTGCTATATCAGCGGATAATTCGGAAATATTAATAAAAAACTATTTCGAGATGTATTATTGGAAACGGAGTTCAGGAGAAACGATTCCTTCAGCCTTGAAGCGGCCCCCAGTTAAAGTGACCTATGCTGGAATTAATTCAGATGGAACAGGCCAAGAGATTCAAGGTGAAGCTGTTAGTTTTGCTGCAGACGGTTCTGGATATTATACGCTTGGTGAGGGAGCATCTGCCCGCCTATATTTTTACAAGAAAAAATGAGGCTAAGGCGCCAATTAAAACTAACTTTTGTGGGATTGCTGATTTGGGCGAGCCAATCGTTCTATGTGAAAGAATCTTTTATAAAAGATACGAAATTCGCCCCTTCAAAAGATTTGGGCGTACTCTCTAATTTAGAAATAGATGAAGCCTCGGGGATGGTTGCATCTTGGAGAAATCCGGGGTCCTATTGGGTTATAAATGATTCGGAAGATATTAATCGCATATTTCTCGTTGACGATGCAGGTCAAGGGAAAGTAGAATTTTTAATTAATGGAATTCGAAATCGAGACTGGGAAGCTTTAGGTCGCTGGCAGAATAAAACAGGTCAAACGTACATTTACATTGCCGATATTGGTGATAATGCTTCAAATCAATCAGTGTATTCCATACACAGATTTTTAGAGCCTTCAATTGCTTTGTCAAATCCGTTGACGCGTGTCATAAATGGTACCCAAACTATTCATTTTCAATTACCTGACGGCTCTCGTGATCTAGAATGTCTTTTAGTCGACCAAATTTCTGGAGACATGTTCGTGATCTCTAAGCGTGAAGACCGCAAACACCTATACCGAATTCCGGCGAGCGCATTTGTATACGAAGATAAATTGCATGATGCTGAATTTGTCAGAGAGCTTAATTTTTCTGTGCCTACTTCCAATCTAGCGTTGCTCAAGCAACTTTATTACATTACCGGAGGAGATGTAGCTTCGTCAAACGAGGAGGTTGTAGTACGCAATTACCTTGAAATTTATTATTGGAAAAAAGCAAAGAATGAATCGCTCGCCGATGCATTACGTAGGAAACCTCAAATTGTTCCGAGCGCCCTTGAACCCCAAGGGGAGGCAGTTGCATTTGATCGCAATGGAAATGGATATACAACCATTTCAGAAATAGCGCATTTTTCTAGTCCGGCACACATGTTTTATACGCCTAAGAAATAATCATCAATTTCGCGAAGCTTAATAACAGCGTTTTCTCACCCACCCCTTGTTCAAAATTTATATGAGCCTTCCGCTCGGCCCCATTAATCTCTAATTTAGTTATAGTTCCAAACCCAAATTTCTGGTGTTCTACGCGTTGACCCTCCGCCAAACTCAACGCATCAGATTGCTTAAAATCTGCGGATGGAACGTGCTGGTAATTTGTGTTTTGCTTAGGCTTTTGTATTAATTGAGCGGCAGTTACACTTGTCGATTTTTCAACAAATCCGGTTTTTTGAACGGGTCGATAATTGGATACATCTTTCTTGCCTGGTGTTTTGGCCATTTTTAGGTAGGTGCTATCTAATTCGTCGATAAACCGACTTGGCTCACAGGATTTTAATCGACCAAATTGATACCTCGATTCGGCATACGAAATCATCAGTTTCTTTTCAGCTCGCGTAATAGCTACGTAGAACAAACGGCGCTCTTCTTCTAAATCTGCCTGGCTTTGTAACATCATTTGACTCGGAAAGAGATCTTCTTCGAGGCCAACCAAAAATACCTGTTTGAATTCCAATCCTTTCGCCGAATGAACGGTCATTAAGGTTACTTTATCTGTGTCATTGGGGTCTTCGGTGGTATCGGCGTTGGTCAACAAAGAAACCGATTGAAGAAAAGTGGCCAATGATTTATCTTCATTTTCCTCTGAGTCAACAAACTGTTTGACGGCGTTTAGAAGTTCTTGTACGTTTTGATAGCGAGCAAGGCCTTCAACTGTTTTGTCTTCATATAATTCACGTACTAATCCAGATGTTTTTGCTACATGGCTTGCCACCTCATAGGCATCTTTTCCCTCCACTTCTACCATCAATTTGTAGGACTTAATCAAGTCGGCAAATTGCTCAATCGGTGCAGTACCACGAACACCCTGAAATTGTTGGATATTTGCCACGACATCCCAAACTGAAGAATTTTGCTCTGCCGCAGTTATGGCAATTTTTGCGATGGTAGTGTCCCCAATCCCTCGTTTGGGTAAATTAATGATTCGTTTAAATGCCTCCTCGTCTTGCTGGTTTACCACAAATCGTAAATAGCCTAAAACATCTTTAATTTCTTTTCGTTGGTAAAAAGATAAACCACCTACAATCTTATATTTAATATTAAGCCGGCGCAGGGACTCCTCAAAAGAACGCGATTGCGCATTGGTTCGGTATAAAATAGCAAAGTCAGACCAAGTTAACCCATCACGCTGACGTGTTTCTAGGATCGTAGATGCAATGATACGCCCCTCTTCATTATCGCTTCCCGCACGAATGATTTCGATTTGGTCTCCGGCTTCATTGGATGTAAATACATCTTTTTTAAGTTGCGACTTGTTACGTGCGATAATCGAGTTTGCCACGGCTACAATTGCCTTCGTAGAACGGTAATTTTCTTCTAATTTGATTGTTGTTAAATCAGGGTAATCTCGTTCAAAATTCAAAATATTTTGGATGTCTGCCCCTCGGAAGGCATAAATACTTTGGGCGTCATCCCCCACGACGCAAATATTCTGATTGACCGCAGAAAGTTTTTTAGTGATCAAATATTGAGATACGTTGGTATCCTGAAACTCATCCACCATCACATGTTTAAACTTGTGCTGGTATTTATTCAATACATCTAAGTGATCTCTAAATAGTATATTCGTTTGAAATAAGAGGTCATCAAAATCCATGGCATTGGCCTGAAAACAGCGCTGGCAATACATTTTGTAAAGCTGCCCCATCATAGGGATTTTTGCAAAACGATCTTCTTGTTCTAAAACCGAACTGGCCATATATTGGTCTGGACCAATCAACCTATTTTTGGCATTAGAAATCCGATTGAGTACTAGGTTGACTTTGTATACTTTGTCATCTAAATTTTGCTCTTTGATAAGCGCACGAATGAGTGATTTTGAATCATCCGTATCATAAATTGAGAAATTTGAGGTGTAACCTAAACGTGTACCTTCAAAACGTAGGATTTTAGCAAATACAGAGTGGAAAGTTCCCATCCATATGTTTTTGGCTTGTGAACCAATCACACTTTCAATGCGATGGCGCATTTCTCCGGCTGCTTTATTCGTAAATGTCAATAAAAGGATACTAAATGCATCGACACCCTTTTCGATTAGATGGGCCGTACGGTAGGTTAAAACCCGGGTTTTTCCAGAGCCTGCACCCGCAATAATCATTAAGGGGCCGTCGATGTGCTCAACTGCTTGACGCTGGGGCTCATTAAGGCCTGCCAAATAATCCATAGGGTGATTTTTATTGTTCAATCGGGCAACAAAAATAGGAAAATTTTGGCGCTTTTGGGGCTCTTAAACTGATAATTTGTTAAGCGGGAAACCAAACAAAGCGTGTTCTTTAATTTGCTTCGCAACGGACTCTGGGACTAATTTTTCCCAATCTCCAGGACCTTGTTGAATCATCTCTAAAACTTTATCAGTTCGAATATTCATCAATTTTTCGTCCGATTTTTTGATGTCCTCTAACTTCTTATTGTCGATCAAGTACTGCAGCAAACCACGTAAATGTGTAGCGGCTTTAAAGGTTTTTAAGTTTAGCACAGCACCCGAATCATCAATGGTTGGGTATAGATATAATTTAATATTTTGCCCAAATAAATAAGCAAAGGCAGACAATATCCCACCATCTATTTGCTTGTAATGTTTTTCTTCAAATATGTATTCCAAATTTGGCATTCCCATAATCAAGGCCATTTTTAGGCGGGAAAATTTCGTTAGAAAGGCCACCAATTTGAAGTATTCGTGAAAATTTGAAATTAGTACCGTTTGACCTAATGAACATAAAATATCCACCCGGTCTAAGAAATCCTTTTCATTAATGTGGTGCGAGCCATCCTCTAAATTTCGTAATGTCAATTCAGACAGCACACATATCTTATCGTCATCTACATCTGATTCTTGTTCGAATTGTGCTTGTCCTTTTTTTAACATATCTAGAAAGATATTCGTCACAGGTCTAAAACGGCCTCGAATGGCGACGATATGCTTTTTGGCAAGCGCATCATATGGCTGCATCACGGTTCCATCGGGCCCGAAAACAGCAGCTTGCGTATAGCCATGTTTCACTAAATACAAGGACATCAATCGGTTATCTACCTCTGCAAAATCTTCCCCCTCAAACCGAATCATATCTATTTCAATTCGGTCAGTCGAAAGATCATCTAATAACGAAAGCAATAATTTTTCCGGATCTGCATGAAAGAAATAGCAACCATACAATAAGTTGACACCAATAACCCCTAAGGCTTGCTGTTGCAAGATATTGTCATTATCCAACATATTTACGTGGATAACCACATTGTTTACTGGGCCATTGGGTTTCAATTGAAATCGCAATCCAATCCAGCCATGCGCGTCATTTGTTTTTTGATAATTTAGCGCAGAAACAGTATTGGCAAATGCGAAAAACCGTTTCTCATCCGCTGAATCGGTCAATCGAACTTTTAACAATTTAAACTCACGCGTTAACATTTTCATTAGGCGTGGTTCACAAACGTATTTGCCAGATTCTTCTTCTCCATAAATGGCGTCCGAAAATGCCATGTCATAAGCTGAAATAGTTTTGGCAATTGTTCCTGAGGCTCCTCCTGCTTTGAAAAAATTGGCGGCAACATCTTGCCCAGCTCCAATTTCTGCAAATGACCCGTAGATACTACGATCTAAGTTGATGTTCAATGCTTTTTGTTTCGTCCCAATGGACTTATTAGAAGCTGTCATGCGAAATTTGTTGATGATGATTAGGCTGCCTGCAAGTTAAATAATATTCCTGTAGCTCGCCCCATTTTTCTTGAAAAAATCCTAAATCATTTTTTTGTGAAAAAGGGTGAGCCCTGCCATTGGAGCTTCACTGATAATACCTATACGTAGCCCAAAACTCGTTACAACACGTTTCAAGATATCTGAATAATAAAATGCCACAGATCCTGTAAAGTGAATTGGAACTGATTTTGCAGCTTCATACTTAACAAGGTACAATTGGCAAAAATCCTGAAAAGCCTTTTCAATCAAGCTGTAACAAAAAGGATGTTTGCGATGATCAAATAAGAATTTAGAAAATGTGGCGAACCAGCGATTGGGAAATTCTTTTTGGTAGGCATGTTCTACTATATCAAGCCTACTTAAGGCACCGAACCTTTTGTGGAAAGAATCTCTCAATTCAGTTGGTAAATCATGATGTAAATATGCTAAGATCAACCTTTTGCCTAGATTTGCGCCGCTGCCTTCATCACCTAGCCAAAATCCAAGAGGAGGAATTTGTTCGATTAGCTTTCCTGCCTCAAAATATCCGGAGTTTGCCCCAGTCCCTAAAATGCATGCAATACCAGGTTCAGTACCACAAAGTGAAATACCTGCTGCGACCAAATCGTTTTCAACCGTAATGTTTGCTTGTCCTATATAGGGCCGAAGGACTTGTTCGATAAGGCTACTTTTCGCTTTATCTGTAATCCCTGTACCATAGTAAAAAACGTGTTGGATAGTTTTTGAGGCGATACGTTCTAATGTTGACTTTTGGGTATTTGCGATAGTTTCGGCCGACTGGTAATATGGATTGATGCCATCTGAGAAGAAACTTTCGTACGCTTGGTTGCGACTAGCGATGTAGCGCCACTCAGTTTTTGTTGATCCACTTTCAATGATTAATATCATATTAATATCCCGATAGGAGCAAATTTTTCAAATACGTTTGCTGTGTGTGGTGCATCTGCCAATTCAGAAGTTAAATCTTGTCCAGCCCAATGCTCATAATGTTTTCCATTTTTCCATAATTTCGATGACGTCATGTCGTAAATGAGGCCTTGAAATGCAATCCAAATCTCAGGCTTGTCTTGCCCATTGCGTAAGGCTAATTGAGATTTAGTAAAATGAGGAAGCTCGGTTGTCACAGCATTTGAATTTGCACGAAACTAAATAAAAAGAGTCAAACCCCGTTTTATTCCTAAAGATTTTTAATTTTACAACGTAAAAAAATCGACCATGAAAAATTTAATTTTGATTGCAGTTGCAGCCTTCTTTTTCCTAGGATGTACAAAAGATGCGCCTACACCCGTTTCTGAATTGATTAAAAAATCATGGTCAGTTAGTTCCGCACAATGGGACGGAACCACACAATATACGAAAGGAGGAAGTGCGAATCTCGTGAGTGGATATTCACAATTCAAGTTGGATCTAACTGTGGCTGGCTCGGTAACCCTCATTGAGTTTGATGGCAAGCAATTTACGGGAACTTATGTCCTTGCAACGGATAATAGTAAAATTACACTTAGTAATCTGAAAGGTCCTGAAGGGGCTCCAACAGGCACGAATGGGACAATTGAGTTTCGGATTGTAGGTACACCTACTGCTACAACTTTAGGCTTAGAAACGTTAGCAACATACATTAAAGCAAGTAACAAGCGTGTTAACTTAGCCTTGGTTAACCCTTAGTAAATCAGTTTGGATAACTAGCCGTCTTTTGGGGCGGCTTTTTTTATATATGGAAAATAGAACAGAAATTGGCAGTATCGGAGAATTTGGGTTGATTAATCGGCTTGCTGATTCCTTTAAGTCACATCAAGGCTGGACGAAAGTGGGGATCGGAGATGATGCGGCGGTCTTAGATTCAGGTGGGAAATTAACAGTGACAACAACTGAATTGTTGATGGAAGGTGTACATTTTGATCTTTCCTATACGCCACTATTACACTTGGGTTATAAAATTGTTAGTGTCGTATTGTCGGATTTAGCGGCGATGAATGCGATTCCTACCCAATTGGTCTTAGGCTTAGGCTTGAGTAATCGATTCTCGGTGGAGGCAGTGGAGGAATTGTATCGTGGGGTTAAAAATGCATGTGAGGATTACAAAATAGATCTTGTTGGTGGCGATACGACGGCTTCTCCACAAGGTTTAATTGTCTCCGCTTCAGCAATAGGTGTTGTTGATGCACCCCATCTAGTGAAACGTTCGGGGGCAAAACCCAACGATGTTATTTGTGTGACAGGAGATTTTGGTGGGGCATTGCTTGGTTTGCAATCATTGGAACGCGAAAAACAGGTGTTTTTGGCTAACCCCGAGATGCAGCCTGAATTAGATAATAAAAGTTATGTTGTATTGCGCCAGTTGAAACCTGTGGCACGTTTTGATATTACGCATGAACTTCAAGATCTGGGTGTTGTCCCTACTTCGATGATTGATAGTTCAGATGGCTTGGCTGCAGAGATAATTCACTTATGTAATGCATCAGGTACAGGAGCACGTATTTTTGAAAAGAATATTCCCATTGACGATGAGACTTATTTATCAGCTACGGAATTTAATCTAAGTCCATTGACAGCAGCATTGAATGGGGGAGAAGATTATGAATTGGTATTTACGGTGTCGCAAGCTGATTACGAGAAAATTGAAAAAATTTCTGATGTCACTGCAATTGGATATATGACTGATAAGCCAGAGGAGCGTGTTATTGTCATGAAATCAGATCAGTTGGTTAATTTAACAGCCCCTGGATTCGGCGCATAAGTCATGGCAGTAGCAATTATGCAACCTTATTTTTTTCCCTATTTGGGCTATTTTCAATTAGTTCAAGCGGTAGATCATTTTGTGTTGTATGACGATGTCATGTTTATAAAAAAGGGGTGGATTAATCGGAATCGAATTCTCATGCAAGGGAATGAGTTTATGTTTACAGTTCCCCTGGAAAAGCAAAGTCAAAATAAAACGATCCGCGAATCCACCGTTGCTTGGAACTCGGATTTTGCAGCCAAGTTCCTAGTGCAATTGCGTTCCTCTTATAAGAAAGCGCCACATGTAGAAGAGGTTTGTTCGTTAATCGAAGGGGTATTAGCTGAACGGCCAACTAGTTTGGCAGATTTGGCGGGTAGCAGTATTCAAGCTACGTGGAATTACCTCGCGCTCGAAAAGAAATTTTATTACAGTTCTGCGCTTACCGTACCTGATAATTTGGGACGCGCTGAGCGGCTCATGGAAATCACGAAGTCTTTTGGTGAAAATGTTTATATAAATGCGGCCAATGGGAAAGCTCTATATGATAAACCAAGTTTCGCTACACATGGAGTAGATCTTCAGTTTATTCAAGGCGAGCTACCGCCCTATTCGCAAGGTAATCGTACTGAATTTTTGTCGGGCCTCTCGATGATCGACGTGATGATGTGGAATGATGTCCCCCGTATTCGCGAAATGCTTATGCGATTTACCTTAGATTAAATCTAAATTCTCCGTAAAATAAATTTCGTTCCTATTTTATCTAGTTATTGGTAACTTTGCCTTCATGACTCAATCTATCTTCATACGAAAATACTCAAATCGCTTCCTTTCTAGGTGGCTGGTTTTAGTTATTGACTTAGGGATAGTCATGTTCTCATTTACGCTAGCTACGCTATTGCGTACGAATTTCAAGTATCAAGAGATTGATTTATACAACTTTCAGTTTCATTTCTTATTCCTGTTTTTAATTCGAATAGGAGCATTTCTTTATTTCCAGTCATTTACGGGCATTATTCGGCATACGAGTATTGAGGATGCCGTGCTAATCTTAAAAGCGGTATTTACAGGGACATTTATTGCTGCTCTGTTTTCGATTGCCTTGCGATATTACAGTGGTTTCGACGTGTTGATGTATGTGCCACTCTCCATTTTAGCGATCGATTTTTTCATCTGCCTGTTCTTAATGGTCACCCTTCGATTCTTGGTTAAATCGTTCTATGAATCGTTCATTAATGAATTTAAACCTGCTGTAGGGGTGTTGATTTATGGTGCTGGATATTCAGGATTACTAACTAAAAATGTTATTCAAAACGACCGGGGCATTAACTACCAAGTATTAGGTTTTATAGATGACAATGAGTCTAAAATCAATAAGACAATCGAAGGCGTTCGGGTGTATAGTCTGGTGGAGGCGCTAGATAAGTTTGTTGATAATTACGAAGGATTACAGGTCATCATGGCCATCAATAACATTGGTTTACAAGCAAAAAGGAAGATTTCAGACGTGTTTCTAGACCGTGGTGTGGTCGTTAAAACTTTACCGCCAGTAGATAAGTGGGTAGGTGGCGAATTTGCCATCAATCAGATCCACAATGTCAAAATTGAAGACCTGCTTGGGCGTGAAGAAATCCAAATGAACAACAAGCGGATTGGTGAAGAAATGAATTCACAATCCATAATGGTTACAGGTGCTGCAGGTTCGATTGGCAGTGAAATTGTTCGCCAATTAATTGCCTATTTCCCAGCTAAAATTATTTTAGTTGACCAGGCGGAATCAGGCCTATTTGATTTGGAGTATGAACTTTCGGGTCTAATTCCTTCTAATACAGAATTAGTTGTTAAGGTGGCTGATGTCTCGGATTATCAGCGCATGGCATTTATATTCAAGACGCACAAGCCAGGAATCGTGTTTCATGCTGCAGCCTACAAGCACGTGCCCCTGATGGAGAAAAATCCATATGAGGCTGTCAAAATAAATATTATTGGAACACAAGTTTTAGCCGAGTTAGCCGCTGAAAATGGTGTAGATAAGTTCGTCATGGTATCGACAGATAAAGCTGTAAATCCGACCAATGTGATGGGTGCCACGAAGCGTTTTGCGGAGATGTATACACAATCCATGAATCAGCTGGAAGGGATGCGAACGAAGTTTATTGCGACGCGCTTTGGCAATGTACTCGGATCTAATGGATCCGTTATTCCGTTATTTAAGAAACAAATTGAACGCGGTGGACCTGTAACTGTTACCCATCCAGAGATTACCCGTTATTTTATGACAATCCCAGAGGCATGCGAACTTGTTTTGGAAGCGGCAACTATGGGAGAAGGGGGTGAGGTATTTGTGTTTGATATGGGAGAATCGGTGAAAATTATCAACTTGGCCAAGAAGATGATTACGCTAAGTGGATTGCGCGTAGATCGCGACATTGAAATTAAGTATACTGGCTTGCGTCCTGGAGAAAAATTGTACGAAGAGTTATTAAATAATGACGAAAATACGCTTTCAACGCATCATCCTAAAATTTTAATTGCTAAAGTTAACACGCCCACATACGCATTTATGGAAATTCAGGTGGCCGAAATGCTTCAGATATTAGCTGATGGAGATAATAATGAGTTGGTAGCTAAAATCAAGCAAGTCATTCCTGAATACAAATCAAATAATTCAGTCTTCGAAAAACTGGACAGAAAGTCAATTTCAATCAGGCGGTAATCAAGCGTTTGTAAACTCAGCCAAAGGTTAACCAAGCTGTACATCCAACTGAATTTTGTATCACTATTTGGATCAAGTAGATCTAAGATTCCCAAGGGAGAATTTAGTAGATATGTTAGGGTTTCAGTTTTTGATTATACTTTTTATTGCACATAGCTCCTTGAAGCCGTATGCCTAAAATTGATCAAACACCGCTCAAATTGGTTATCTTGTCTGGCGAAAGTCATTGAAGCAGGAATAGATTTTGAAAACTATTCAGCTACTTGGGTAGTTATATTGCTTACGTTTTGAGTCAACAAAACAACATTAAATCAAAAAAGGATATGAGCATCTATTTGAAAAAGGTCGGATTAATACTAGGCATCGCTGGGGCATTTCTTCATTTTTCCTGTGGTGGCACATCCATAAAAAAGCCTACCATGCAAGAAAATACAGTCGCAAAATTAGATACAATTACATTTGGAGCCGGATGTTTCTGGTGTGTAGAAGCTGTATACCAGCGTGTCAAAGGGGTACAGTCAGTCACCTCAGGCTACATGGGAGGTAAAATTAAACAGCCCACTTACCGCGAAGTTTGCACCGGCTTAACGGGTCATGCGGAAGTATGTCAGATTGTTTATGACCCTAATGTCGTATCATTTGAAACCTTGTTGGAGGTGTTTTGGCAGACGCATGATCCAACTACCCTGAATCGTCAAGGTGCTGATGTGGGAACCCAATACCGGTCAGCTATATTTTTCTCAAATGATGCACAAAAACAGGCGGCGGAAAATTGGAAAAAGAATTTGAATGAGAAGCGCGTGTTCCCTAATCCTATTGTAACTGAGATCTCAGCTGCATCAACTTTTTATCCTGCTGAAGATTATCACCAAGATTACTTTAACCAAAACGGATCGGAGCCATATTGTCAAATCGTCATTAAACCCAAAATGGATAAATTCCTAAAAGCGTTTAAAGATAAGTTGAACTAGAAGCCCCCTTTATCGTAGAAGCTTCTTCTTCGAGACAATTTTAAGTCCTGAAGTAACGTGGATTTCACGCGAAGATCAAATGAATAATTACTTGCACGGCCATAAAATGGACTTGCAATTGGGGTCCAGTTGAAATTCATTTCCCAGCAATGTAAGTCGCGGTGTACAGACATATTTGTATACGTCAGACCGTTGAATTTAAAATCATATCCAGACGAGACTGAGAATTTCCATTTTTCGGATAGGCTTACATCTCCTTGAAAGGTAAGTCCGGCAATTTTTTGTGCAGCAGCTAAACCCATGCGGTTGTAACTAAATTGATAGCTGAAAGAGAATGTCCAAGGCAGATTCCAGTCGACATAATCATCTAAATTTCGATTGATCTGCCTTAATTGGGCTTCACTGCCCTCTTTGCTTGTTTTTTCTTTAGTTTTCGCAGGGGCAAAGCGTCTGCCTATAGATAAATTAAGTCCTTGCAAACGACCTATTCCCTCGCCCTTTCCCAGCATTAAATCATTTGTTCGCCGACCCATATCAAAAAATGCTTGGTCTTGTACATACAAGTAAGGATCTATGCTTCCACCAATGTTGATATCAAATTCTCTCACGCGCGAATTAGCTGTGAAGCTAAGGTTGGACAGCGGAAATTCCTTAGCTAAAAAGTTATAGCTGCCATTAATTCCAAAGTTATCTATCAGATTAATTTTTTCACTTTGATTAGTGGCGGTATCTGATTTAGTTTTCAACTTAGCCTCCAACGTATTTTGAATGCCAAAACTAATGGCACCCGTGGCTCCACCGTAACTTAATGTGCGTGGATCAAAACTCGAAATACGGCGGATGTCACCAACTTGCGTTTCGCCTGCCGCATTGATAAATTTACGGTTGTTGATGCGTACATCTTGAAAATAACCCAAGGATGGATCTGAAACATCCGGAGCATAACTTAAGCTTACACTAGGAACAACGGTATGTCGTATAGCCTCCAGTCTACCTTTATTAAATCGTGCCGTCCCATACATACGGGTATTCATGCTTGCCGAAAATGAAAGTTGTGAATTGAACTTTGGCAATCCTCCTACAGTATCAATACGCACGGTTGAATCGACAGGCATGTACGTATATTTATAGGATCTGGTAAACATATTTCCAGACAATGAAACGCCTGGAGTCAGGTTGATGTATGGTGTAAGTTTAATATTGGGTAATGCGAGTGGGACGCTATACTGGAATTTTGTTTGCGCCTTATCCAAAAGCATTGGAATTGTGCTAGCATTGACTGGAACTACCCCTGGCGGGAGATCATTCGCGGTTGTTGGAACGAAAGGTCTCTGAATTACCCCGCGCTGGCTGTTAGACTCTCTAGGGAATACATCAAACTCATAGCGTGTAAATGGATCCGATACTTGATTCGTTAAGGATATGCTACCAGAAAAATCTAGTCCTAAACGAAATTGGTCCATAAATCGATCGCTGATAGAATTTTTACGCTTAAATGGTTGGAACTGATTTAACCCAAAATTGAATTCCGTTCCAGCATCAAAAACGCGTGTGGTTGTATTCTGGTTGATTCGCAAATTGATACCTGTACGAATAATTTGGCCTATATTTTTCGTGTATTGTACTGAAGACCCAATGGTATTAGTTAGGTATTGTTGCGTTGAGAAGGTATTGAATTGATTGAAGGAATTTGATGCGACATTCACGGAGGCAGAGAAACTTGAGTTACCCAGACTGCGTGGACTGTGCGACCATTGTAATGAAAAATCCGTACGCTTGGTTGGGTTAAACTCATCACCATTACTATTTCGATTAAAGGCTAAGTTAAAGCTTCCATTGTAACGATAGCGCTTGTTATACTGCGAGTTAGCACCTAGACCCCAACCCCCTTTCGAGTAAATTTGACCAGTAAATCGAATGCCTATGTTTTCGCTTGCAGCCCAATAATAACCTCCTTCCCGTAAATAGAATCCACGGCCTGTGGGTTCTTCACCATAGGTTGGGAACAAAATACCTGATTTTCCGGCTTCTTTGGGCTGCGAATATGGGAAAAAGCCAAAAGGTAAACCAATTGGCAAGGGGATATCATTTAATTCAAAGTGAAAAGGGCCGGAAATAATTTCTTTTTTACCCACGACCTTGATTTTACTTGCGTTGATATGAAAGTGTGGATGACTCAAGTTACATGTGGTGTAAATGGCATTTCGGATATAGAGATTCTCTTCTTCATCCTTTTTTACCGTTTTACCTTGTACAAATCCCTCGCCTTGCTGGGTCACAATACCTTTAATGGCTGCGCGTTTACTTTTGAAATTATAGCGAATTTCATCCGAGTCATATTTATCGCCCCCCTGCGTAAATACGGGCAATCCTTCCATTTTTTTCGCTGTCGAATCATAGGTTCCTCTGGCGAAAACCTCATTTGAGTCCCAATCTAAGCGAATGTAATTGGCTTCCAAACCAATTTCTCCATACTTAACCTTTGCTTTTCCGTACAAATGAACGACCTGGTTAGCGGCATCTAAAATGGTTGAGTCAGCTGCTGAATAGTAAACCGTTGTTTGTAGGTCCTGAGATTTGGTGATTGAGTCTGGTTTAATCACACGAGATTGGGCAGAATCTTTCACAATGACTCGTTGTGCGAATGAATCCGACATGGTACCCAGGAACAGTCCTATGAACAAAAAAAGGTAATATGTGGATTGCTTTACCAAATGGAATTTAAAAATTATCTTTGCGTGAGCCAATGGAATTTGTAAAATTACATCATTGCTCCTTACTATACGTCTAATAATTGAAAAATTAATGATTTTAGCGATTCGAGTTTTTTTTAGTGTTGCTTTGATTTTAGGTTTTGGATACGTGCATGCGGAGCTTCAGCCTACGCCGAATCCTCCGAAAAAGAATGTTATTCGTACAGTTTGTTTGGATGCTGGCCATGGAGGGAAGGATCCTGGTTGTTTAGGACCGAAGGGTGCTCGCGAGGGGAAAGTCACTTTGAAGATAATTTTGGAGTTGGGCCGTAGGTTGAAGGCGGAATATCCAGATTTAAAAGTGATCTACACCCGTGAAACAGATGAATTTATTGAGTTGTTTGAGCGTGCTGATATTGCTAATCGCAACAAAGCAGACTTATTTATTTCTGTACATTGCAATGCTGCTCTGAACAAATCAGCCTATGGTACGGAAACATATACCATGGGTTTACATAAGACGGATGGGAATTTGAACGTAGCTAAGCGGGAGAACTCAGTAATCTTGCAAGAAAAGGATTATCAAACGGTTTATAATGGCTTTGATCCAAATTCGCCTTTAGCGCACATTATGATGGCCAACTACCAAAGTGCCTTTATGGCAAGTTCAGTTAAGTTCGCTTCGCTTGTAGAAGATCAATTTTCGAAAACCTACAAACGGAAAAGTTTCGGGGTGAAACAGGCTGGATTTCTAGTAATTTGGCGTACAGCAATGCCCAGCGTCCTTATCGAGACGGGCTTTTTGACAAATGCCGAAGAGGAAGAATATTTGAATTCAGCGCATGGTCAGTCGCAAGTTGCGGAAGCCATTACAACTGCATTTAAGAAGTACAAAGAAGACATAGAAAAATAACCCAAATGTTCAAAAGCAACGAATTAAAGGTAGGTTTTTTGGCCCTAATGGCCTTTTTAATCCTCTATTTTGGGTTTAATTTCTTAAAAGGGAATGACCTATTTTCGAAGTCAAGTACCTATTTCATTCAATACGATAACGTGGATGGATTGACTGCATCTAATCAAGTGATGGTCAATGGTGTCGAGGTGGGTAAGGTGAAAAAAGTTTTTTTGGATCCAGCCGATGGCAATAAAATCAAAGTTGAGATTTGGGTAAACAAAGGCCTAATTTTACCGGATAAAACAGTCGCTGTCTTGTCTGATGGGGCATTGCTGGGAGGAAAAGTTATTCGATTGGAGTTAGCTGGGAAAGGTGCTCTTGCTGATGAGTCCATTATACCTGGCATAAATGAAAAAGGGCTCTCTTCTTTGTTAAAGGAACGTGCATTACCTGTGTTGTCTAATGCCGATTCTCTTCTTGTATCGTTTCGCAAAGTGAGTGCTAAGTTTGAGAAAACAGGTTTATATCTTAATCGCTTAATTGAAAACTCCAATCGTGCGGTTTCGAATATTGATGGATCTGTGAGTACATTAGTCGAAGAGAATAGTGTGAATATTAAGCAGATTACAGCAAATATGCGGAACCTTTCACTGAGTTTAATTGAGACAGAAAAGGAATTGAAACCGCTTTTGACTAAATTTAATTCAGTTGCCGATTCAATTCAAGCGGCACGTATTGGACAAACAATTCATGAGGCAGGGCTTGCCATTACGTCGCTTCAGCGTATTGTTTCAAAATTAGAACAAGGTCAGGGAAGCGCAGGTAAGTTTTTGACAAATGATTCACTATATACAGGCTTGAATAAGTCAATTGAAGATTTAGATCGTTTATTGATTGACTTTAGAACGCAACCAAAACGCTATATACATTTTTCAGTTTTTGGGAAAAAAGACCCCAATCCCCCCACCAATAAATAAATTTTTGCATGGCTACGAAGCAATTGCTTATTTCAGCATCCGCTGAGATAACGGATATTTTAATGGCCGAGTTGGGCGAGATTGGATTTGATATCTTCGAAGATTTAGATTCCGGATTAGCTGCATATTGTCCAGCAGATGTGTATGATGCGTCACATGTACAAGAAATTATTGATCGTTATCGCTTTTTAGGGTCCATTGATGTCACCTATCATGATATTGAAAAAGAGAATTGGAATGCTGTTTGGGAAACTAATTATGATCCGATTTGCATTTCTGACCACGTATATATTCGAGCTAGTTTTCATGAACCAGTAGGTGAATTCCCGATTGAAATCGTCATTAACCCTAAAATGTCTTTTGGTACCGGTCATCATGAGACAACGTCTTTATTAGTGTCTGCACTTTTAACTTTGGACCTGTCGAATAAATCCGTGCTGGATGCGGGAACTGGGACGGGAATTTTAGCGCTTTTAGCAAGTAAGCTTGGCGCATCATATGCGCGCGGCTTTGATATTGATGCCTGGTCAGTCGAAAACGCCATTGAAAATGCGGGACTAAATGATTGCCAGAATGTTACATTTGCGCAAGGAACGATACGGGATGAAGATGCTACGACCTATGATGTATTGATCGCGAACATCAATCGGAATATCTTGCTTGATGAGATGGAAGAATACTCCAAACGCATTGTCCCTGGCGGATATTTGTTCTTAAGTGGGTTTTATGCGTCCGATGTGCCTCTGCTCCAAGAAGCTGCAGCACGTTTGGGGATTGCCTTACACGGGCAAACCGAAAAAGGGCCATGGACTTGTCTACGTCTTCGGAAGGCATAGATTAAAATATCGGCAAAAAAATCATTAATTCATGAAAAACCCTTATTTTTGAAGGTTTTACGCTTATAACTCGGTGATTCGAGTTTTTTACAGCACATGAAGATCTCCCCGAACAAACCTTTCCAGGTTGTTTATTCTATTTTGTCACATGAATGCCTCGGCTATTTGTTCGAGGTGTTTGTCGTGCAGTTAAATGATAAGGGGCAGCTTACGTGGGAATATCAGACCCTTACATCGCGGAATTACCATGAATTTGCGGCAGGTTTAGATGACCGCGATGAAGCTTGTGTGAAGTTGATTGAGGGAATGAAGCCGGCTGCGATTTTTGAGAAGTATAATACCTCAAAGCGGAAAACAATTGAAGAGTTTTACCTAAAGACTTTCGATCCAGAAAAAGGAGATAAAGAAATTGCGGATGCCGTTCATGCTACAATTGAACGCAGACGTAGTCAAATCTTTGAATTGATTTGTCCAGACAAAACTCTCTTCATCATGGGAAATGATGGAAACCCGATGCGGCAAGCAGTGCAGATTCAAGCTGATCCGGTCGAGGTTTTGTTTCATTTCATGCGCAATGAGGAGAATACACATTACTTTCCTACGCTAAAGTATCAGGGAAATAAACTTGAGTTTCAGTATAAGGATGCGTTGATCTTGTGTGATGAGCCTGCATGGATGCTTTTAAATCAAAAGTTATATCATTTTAAGCCTCAGTTAGAAGGGAAAAAACTTCGGGCTTTTCTCACAAAAAAGTTTGTTGTCATCCCCAAAAATATGGAGGAGGACTATTTTCGTAAATTTGTCAAAGCCATGGTTGCCAGGTATCCTGTCCATGCCAAAGGCTTTGAGATTACAAATACCGAGAAGAATTGCCAGTATTTATTGTCCTATGGTCCGATTGTTCCAAAGGTAGATGGTGACGAAAAACCAAGTTCAAAAAAGGCATTAGAGGCAGCTGATCGGTGGCAATTTACCCTTTCATTCCAATATGGGAATAACCGTTTCCCTTGGGATGGCTTAGCAGCGGAGGCAAATGTACTATTTGAAAAGAAAGGAGACAGCTATGCATTTCAAAAAATTATGCGGTCGCTGGTCAAAGAAAAACGAAGTTTTCAAAGTTTAAAGACTATGGGCCTTCCCATGGAAGCGGATGGTCGAGCGACCATATCGCGCTCCGATGCTGTTCAATGGTTAACAGCCCATAAGCAGGAGTTGGATCAGGCAGGCTTTACCGTCCAATTTAAAGGAGACGGTTCTGCGCCGCGCTACTTCTTAGGGAAGCCAGAAATTAAAATTCGCATTGGTGAAAAATTTGATTGGTTTGATATACAAGCCATTATCTCGTTTGGCCAATTCCAAATACCTTTCTTAAAGATTCGGCAATTAATTCTTCAGAAGAAAAAGGAGTTTCATTTGCCAGATGGTTCCATCGCCATTATTCCAGACAACTGGTTTCATGATTACCAAGATTTATTCTATTTCTCTGAGACACGCCCAGGTGAAGATGGTGTTTACTTGCGCAGGCAGCATTTTCAATTGATACAAGAGTGGGAGAATCAAGATCTGGTGAAGACATCATTGAAAGCCAAAACCCTCAATGACTTAAAATTAGAGACGAAGGAATTCCCTATTCCAAAGAATTTCAAAGGCACGCTTCGTCCTTATCAGCTTGAGGGGTATCGCTGGATGCGGACTCGCCAAGTGGCAGGCTTAGGTGCCTGTTTGGCTGATGACATGGGTCTAGGTAAGACCGTACAAACACTTTGTTTATTGCAAAGTTTGAAAGAGCAAGGGGAAACGTTGCCTTCCTTACTTGTTATGCCTACCTCTTTATTGTATAACTGGGAAATGGAGGCGAAGAAATTTACGCCCCAATTGCGCGTACTTGTTTATAGCGGGCCGCAACGTGAAAAATTACAAGCCCAAATTGGTAAAGTTGATTTAATCCTTTGTTCATTTGGCATGGTTCGATCGGATATCGATTGGTTTGAAAAACAATCCTTTAGTTATGTGATTTTGGATGAGTCGCAAGCCATCAAAAATCCACTTGCCAATATTACCAAGGCTGTTCAAAAATTAACGGCTAAATACCGTTTAGTTATGACGGGAACACCGTTGGAAAATTCAACGATGGACTTATGGTCGCAGATGAATTTTGTCAATACAGGTTTGCTGGGCACGCAGCGATATTTCAAGGATTCGTTTCAAATTCCCATCGAGAAAAAAGCAGATGGCGATCAAAAGAAGCGCCTTTATTTCTTGATTAAGCCTTATTTATTGCGAAGAGAAAAGAGGCAGGTGGCGGCCGACTTACCTGAAAAGATGGAGTCGATTACCTACTGTACTATGTCAGAGGAGCAAGAGAGACTTTACGATAAAACGAAATCTTTCTACCGAGATGTGTTATTGAAACAGATTAAGGATGAAGGGTTACAGAAATCACGTTTTTCAGTCTTGCAGGGACTAACCAAATTACGCCAATTAGCGAATCATCCCGCCTTGTGTGAAGATGGGTTTACAGGCGAATCGGGTAAGATGGAAGCCGTTTTAGAGAAGTTAGAGACTGTCCTTGAGCAACATCATAAAGTGCTGATATTCAGTCAGTTTGTCCAGCATTTGGGGTTGATCCGTAAGGCATTAGATGAACGAGGAATCGCTTATGCTTATTTAGACGGGAGTACTTCTGACCGCATGGGGCAAGTCGAAAGTTTCCAAAAAGAAGATGGGCAGTCTGTGTTCCTGATTTCCTTGAAAGCAGGTGGCGTAGGATTGAATTTAACAGCTGCCGACTATGTATTTTTATTAGATCCTTGGTGGAACCCTGCCGCAGAGGCGCAGGCGATAGACCGAGCGCACCGAATAGGTCAGAAGAAAACAGTATTTACCTATAAGTTTATTAGTAAGGAGACCGTGGAAGAGAAAATTCTGTCACTGCAGCAGCGTAAGTTGGATTTAGCCAACGACCTTGTTACCTCGGATGAAAGTATCCTACGCGCTTTAAGTGAAGACGAAGTTCTTGATTTATTAAGTTAGCGTTTAACTAATACGTTTTTCGCTACTTCGTGGCTGATCAAAACAGGAGGATTGCCATCGATTCGCAGCGAAACAGACAAATCAAAAGCATTGATCTCTGTTATCTCTAATTTTGCCCCCAAGGTTAAGTTCAGTTTCGTTAGTAACTGCAAGAATACAGCAGAGTCTTGGGCGACACCAACTAACTTTCCGGCCTTCCCAATGGTCATTTCAGACAAAGGAATGTATCCTAGTTGAGGTAAAATCCCTTCTTTATTGGGAATGGGATCTCCATGTGGGTCAGTTCGTGGAAAATCTAAGAACGCATCAAGTTTATCAATGAGTTCTTCTGACTCGATATGTTCAAGTTGTTCCGCAATTTCATGTACTTCATCCCAGTTGAACCCCATTTTTTTCACAAGAAACACCTCCCACAAACGATGTTTCCGAACAATATCTAATGCAATTTTTTCGCCCACTTCGCTCAAACGAACACCCTGGTACTTTTGGTAGTTTACCCAGCCTTTATCTGACATTTTTCGGAGCATGTCTGTGACGGAAGCTGCTTTGTTTTGAGTTAATTCTGCAATGGCATTGGTAGAAATATCCTCTGTTGTCGACTCGGAGAGTCGGTAAATGATTTTTAGATAGTTTTCTTCAGCAAAAGAAATAGCCATAGCAAAGGGTCGAAAATCAAAAATACAAAATATTATGGAATAAAATTTTTAGGCTAGACTAAAAATTATTTTAGAATATTCTTTATATTTGGTTTTTAAATTAGTGCCTATGTCTAAGCCTTGGCGTTCTGAAGTTAAAACTCATTCACTTAGTGAGGTCTATGCGAGTATTCCGATTCCGCAGGGTGGAGGCTTTTGGAAGAATTTGAGAGCATTCATGGGCCCAGGATTTATGGTGGCAGTGGGGTATATGGATCCTGGAAACTGGGCTACTGATTTGGCGGGTGGGGCCCAATTTGGATATACACTCTTATCGGTTATTTTAATTTCAAGTTTATTTGCCATTCTTCTGCAACACCTTGCACTTAAATTAGGTGTAGCCACGGGTAGAGATTTAGCGCAAGCATGCGGTGATGCCTTCTCCAAGCCGGTTGCCGTTTTTCTCTGGGTAATTTGTGAAGTCGCGATTGCAGCCTGTGATTTAGCTGAGGTAATTGGGTCTGCATTAGCATTGCACCTTTTATTTGGGATACCTATCTTAGGAGGAATTGTGATTACAATTCTGGATGTCTTTTTAATACTTTATTTTCAAAATCGAGGATTTAGGGTATTGGAATCCATAGTGTTGGCTTTGTTAGGTGTTATTAGTATCTGCTTTTTATATGAGATTTTCTTAGCCCAACCCGAAATTGGGCCAATTCTAGAAGGCCTGATTCCCAACCCAATCATTTTTCAAGATTCGAATCAGCTGTATGTAGCCATAGGTATTTTGGGTGCCACGGTAATGCCACATAATTTGTATCTACATTCAAGTATTGTGCAAACGCGCGCATTTGCGCACACGGATGAGCAACGTGCCAAAGCCATCAAATTTGCTACGTGGGATTCTACCATTTCTTTAAGCTTAGCCTTTTTTATCAATGCGGCCATTCTAATTTTAGCCGCCGCCGCTTTTCATTGGAGTGGCCAACAACAGGTGGCTGATATTCGAGATGCATTTGAATTATTGAATCCAGCCTTGGGAAGCCGATGGGCGGCTATTTTATTTGCTGTAGCCCTTTTAGCATCTGGACAAAATGCGACATTAACGGGAACACTAGCTGGTCAAATTGTCATGGAAGGGTTTTTAGACCTGCGTCTTAAACCATGGATTCGTCGTCTAATTACGCGCTTACTTGCGATTTTACCTGCCTTTTTTATTACCTGGGTGTGGGGAGAAAGTAGGATTGGAGATTTATTGATTTTTAGTCAAGTTGTACTTTCGATGCAACTAAGCTTTGCTGTGATTCCATTAGTTTGGTTCACAAGTGATGCCAAAAAGATGGGAAAATTTGTCAATGCCCCCTGGTTAACGGTGAGTGCATGGATTATCAGCGCCATCATTTTGAGTCTTAACTTGTATTTATTAGCTCAAATTTTCTTTGGCGCGTAACCAGCGATTATCTGCCCCTACTTGTTCGATTATTTCCCAAGAATGGTCTCTGAATGGGCTTTTTATACCTTTTTGAAGGGAGACCTTTGTTTGAATTTTTAATATTTCATCGCAAAATCCTGCCGCATAAAATGAGTCTAAGGTATGGGTACCTCCTTCAACCAAGATAGATTGAATGCCTTGTTTGTGGCAGTAAGTCATGATTCCCTCCAACATATTTTCTCCGAGAGAAATCCACTGTTTATATCCAACAGTATCGGCAAAGTTGCGTGTAAAAACAAGGAGTGGTTCATCATCTGTAAGCAAGGTAATATCGCGACGCATACGGTTCTGTGGATCAATGACCATCCGCAAGGGAGACTTTCCTGGCCAAAAACGTGCATTTAATGTTGGGTTATCTGTATTTGCCGTGTTAACTCCAATAAGGATTGCCTGATGCTGCGTTCGCAATTTGTGAACGAGCTGTTGGCTCACTGCATTTGAAAAAACAACAGGATTTCCTTTTTCTTCAGCTATAAACCCATCCGCAGACTCGGCAAATTTAAGTGTGATCCACGGCCTTGATTTTTTATGAAATAGGAAAAAGCGTCGATTAATCTTTGTGCCTTGGGATTCCAATAAACCTAGGTCAACGGTAATACCAGCCTGAATTAGTCGTTGAACTCCTTGTCCAGCCACCAACGGATTAGGGTCTAAATTACAGATAACCACGCGGGCTACTTTTTCGCGAATAAGTAAATCTGCACAGGGGGGAGTTTTGCCGAAATGACTGCAAGGCTCTAGGCTAACATAAACAGTCGCGCCTGCTGCGGATTGTTGAAGATTTTGAAAGGCATTTACTTCTGCATGCGGACCTCCATATTTTGCGTGAAATCCTTCACCTATGAGCTGATGGTCGCGAACGATGACACAGCCAACTAACGGATTGGGTGCTACGTGCCCATCTCCCAGCAGGGCTAGGTCTAAGGCACGTTGCATCCAAATCTCGTCGTTAGTCATGTTCAATTTTTTTCCTGCTAGATGACATGTAACTGTAAATTGCAGGAATGATGTATAATGTAAGGGTAGTGGAGAACAACATACCTCCTACAACCGCAATACCCATCGAAACACGGCTTTGCGAGCCCGAGCCTAAGGCTAATGCGATCGGTAAAATACCCAAAATGGTACAGAGCGATGTCATAATAATGGGACGGAAACGTGCGGATGCCGCATTTTTCACCGCTTCCATTTTCAAGAGCCCCGTTTCTTTTTGTTGATTTGCAAATTCTACAATTAGAATACCGTTTTTAGTAACGAGACCAATCAATACGATTATTCCAATTTGCGAGAAAATATTCAATGTTTGCCCGAAATCCCACAGAGATAATAATGCACCTGCTACAGCTAGTGGAACGGTAAATAGGATGATAAATGGATCCACAAAGCTTTCAAATTGTGCTGAAAGAATCAAGTATATCAATAGGATGGCTAATGCGAATGCAAAAAGTAATGAGGAACTGGATTCCTTAAATTGCTTACTTTGTCCATCATAGGCCGTTGAGAAAGATTCATCAAATGTTTCTTTCGCTAATTTGTCCATTTCATCAAGTGCCTCACCTAACGTCACTCCTTTTGCCATTTGGGCAGTCACTGTTGCGGCAGAATAACGGTTGAAACGGAAAAGTTGTGGCGGTGTACTTTGTTCCGTAATCTTCACCATGTTGTCCAATTGAATCAAATCTCCACGGTTATTTTTCACATACAAAGACTTAAGATCGTTTACATCGTTACGTGACGTACGATTAATCTGGCCAATTACCTGATATTGTTTTCCATCCATAATGAAGTAGCCAAATCGACGACCTGAAAGGCCTAGCTGAAGTGTTTGTGCAACATCCTGAATAGAAACTCCTAAATTTTGTGCTTTGGAGCGGTCGATCTCTAGGCGTAATTCCGGCTTAGTAAATTTCAAATTGATATCTGCAATTTCAAATTTAGGAGACTCGCGAACTTTGGCCATAAACTGAGGCATCATCTTTTTGAGTTTATCGAAATTTGGTGCCTGAATAACAAAGGCCACCGGCAATCCTCCACCACCTCGCTGGCCAGTTTGCAAGGTAGGCTCTTGAATGACAATTGATTTTGCCCCTGTGAATTTTTTCACTTTAGGCTGAATCGCATCCACAATGGCTTGTTGGCTCCTACGATTCGTCGTATCTCTTAAAAGTATACGAATCATCCCTGAGTTTGATCCTGCATTTCCAAAACCCGGTGAGGTAATGGTATAAATCGCATTTCGCTCTGATTCCGGGATTTCCTTCATGATGAAATTGGTGATTTCATCTGTAAAATTCAGCATGTAATCAAATGTAGAGCCTTCAGGTGCCGTGGCACTGATCCGCATTTGTCCACGGTCTTCTAAAGGTGCTAACTCAGAAGGAATTGCACCTGTTTTAAATAGGGTATAGATAATCCCGATTAAGCCGACCATGACCACCCAGGCAATCCAACGAACCTTAAGAAATGAGTTAAGTGAATCTTCGTAAGCTGTTGTCATCCAAACAAAGAATGGCTCAGTTACTCTGTAAAACCAAGGCTTGGAATGACCTCCTTTGAGTAGTTTCGAGCTTAACATAGGAGTTAAAGTCAGCGAAACAAAGGCTGAAATGATTACGGAACCAGCCACGACTATACCAAATTCGCGGAACAATTGGCCTGTAATTCCCTCCAAGAAAATTACAGGTAAAAATACAGCTGCCAGCGTTACCGTAGTTGAAATAACGGCGAAATAGATTTCGTTTGATCCGGCTAACGCAGCTTGCCACGGTGTTAATCCTTCCTCAATTTTGGAGTAAATATTCTCCAATACCACAATGGCATCATCTACAACAAGTCCGATGGATAAGACGATTCCCAGCAATGTAAGTACATTGATTGAAAAGCCTGCCAAATACATGAAAAAGAACACACCGATTAACGAAACTGGAATAGCGGTAAGCGGAATAATTGTTGAGCGCCAATCACGCAAGAAAAGGAAGATGACAATCGTTACTAAGAGGATGGCAATTAGAATCGTTTCCTCCACTTCTTCGATTGATTTACGCACGTATTTTGTATTGTCAAATCCTTCCTTCAAAATCACATCGCTCGGGATGGTTGTTTGAATTTGAGTTAATTTTTTATGGATTTGATCTACAATGTCGATTTGATTGGACCCTGGTTGTGGGATAACCGCAATCGAAATCATCGGTACCATATCGCGCTTGAAGAATGTTTTCTCGTTTTCTGGTGCCAACTCCGCATTACCCACATCTGAAAATTTAACCGAACGGTCTCCCTCTTCACGGATAATCAGGTTATTAAAATCATCTACGGTGGTTAAACGCCCTTGCGTCCGTACCGTTAGTTCTGTATTATTACCTTCAATACTACCGGAAGGTAATTCAATATTTTGTTTGGTTAACGCATTAACAATATCGGGTGCCGTCAAACGGAAAGAGGCTAAGCGTTCTGGGTCGATATGCAAACGCATGGCATATTTTTTTTCACCCCACATTTGCACCGAGGAAACACCTGGAATCGTTTGTAATTTCTCTTTTACATTTCGCGTTGCGATTTCATTTAGGCTTAATAAATCACGCGTATTAGAATAAATATTCAGGTTATAAATTGGGTTCGAATCTGCATCCGCTTTTGAAACGACCGGTGGATCAACGTCCTTGGGTAACAAGGCCATGGAACGAGAAACACGGTCACGCACGTCATTGGCTGCATCCTCAATGTTTACGGCTAAATCAAATTCCACTGTAATGTTGGAACGACCATCGCGGCTTGAGCTCGAAAGTGTTTTAATACCCGCAATACCGTTAATTGATTCTTCTAATGGTTCCGTAATTTGAGATTCGATAATGTCAGCATTCGCACCTGTATAACTTGTTTGTACGGTAACGACGGGTGGGTCAACGGATGGATATTCGCGAATTCCTAAATAGGAATATCCGATCAAGCCAAATACAATGATCGAGACCGACATCACTATGGATAGAACGGGGCGTTTAATACTAGTTTCTGATAATGAGGCCATATGTTAAGCTAGGTTTTTTTGAGGGAGTTGGGCATAAACATCTTCAAATGTCAATTCAGATGCTGTACCTGTTGGGTTAAATACTATCTGGGCAATACCATCATTTTGATAAGCCCCAGAATAGACATTGTATCGGTCGAAATTTACAAATCTGCCACATAAAATTAAGGCAGGAATTCGAAATGCATTGGCTATATGTGCTGGTCCAGATTCAACGCCAATGAAAAATTCTGCATCCCGCACAATGCGTAAGGTTTCATTCAGGCTCGTTTTACCCACCAGCGATTGGAATTTAGGTGAATGGTAAGTTAATGGTTCAATTACCCCGATTTCAACTACATCGATGTCGTTTTCCGCGAGGATTTGATCAAGTAATTGGCACCATAAATGATCTTGCCAATCACGCATTTGGGCGTTTGACTTGCGGTGAATGACCCAATAGGGTTTTCTCAAATCACTGTTTTTTGTGTCTTTTTCAAGGTAGATGTGCGGATAACCTGTCATTTTTCCAAGATCAGCTAACTGCGAAACAACTTCTAACAAATTAAAGTGACTCAGGTAATTTGCCTTTGTGAGGCCTAATTCGGTGGCTTTGGGATTGACCAAAAATCGTCCAGGGAAGTAGGCATCGCTCCGCAAGTCATTCATATGTAGATTATAAAACACATCAAAAGGATGTTTTTTTGACACATACATACTAAACAATACACTTGGTTCATCGATAAGTGAATCAATTTTTGGGTGATTCTCGAGTAAAGCACGAAAAGCGGGTTTTATAATCCAAGTGATCTTTGCATTCGAAAATTTCTTAATCAATGCGTCGATTATCGGTTCTGCGGCAACAATATCCCCGAGATGTTCCGCGAGTAAAATGCCAATCACGGTATCGTTCGGTTGTTGCCACTTTTGAACTTTAACGCGTGCATACAAACGGACATAGGCAATCTGGGCAGCTAGCACATGAGCTAGCTTGCGCCATTTATATTGCCATACGGACCGTTTCCAGAGCATGTATATTTATTGAAGAACTTCTTTTATATCAACTTCGCCGTCTGGTTTTACCTGAATGATTCCATTCGTAATAAGCGTGTCGCCAACGCTCAAGCCTGAAAGAATTTCTACATTCTTTTCGCCACGGTTACCCAGTTCTACTTTTACAGGAATAGATTTCCCATTTTTCACAATGAACACCCGACTTCCTTTTGCTTCTGGCACCACCGCTTCCGTAGGAATTAAGATGGCACTTCCTTTTGTTTTTAGGATCAAATTCACTTTCGCGAATGCTCCTGGAACAAGGCTGCCTGATGGATTAGGAGCTAATGCTCTAATTTGAAGGGTACGTGTTAGTGGATCAATTTTTGGATCAATCGCATAGACATTTCCGCGATACATTTTTTCCTCATTTTCAGTTACAAACTCAATTGTACTTCCATTGCGAATTGCTGTTGCATATTTTGCAGGAATCGAAAATTCAATTTTTGCTGGATTTGTATTGGTTAATGTTGCGATTCGTGTTGTAGGAGATATGTAACTTCCTAATGAAACATAGCGAAAGCCAATCGTACCAGAGAAAGGTGCTAAAACGGTTGTCTTTAAAATTTGAGCCTTCAGATCTTCAATGTCGGCGGAGATTGTGTTTACTGAGTTTACGGCAATGTCATATTCTCGCTGGGAAATTGCTTCTTTTTGCAATAAAACCTTTTGGCGTGCTTCATTGTCTTCAGCTAATTTTTTGTTGAAGCCAAGTTTCCGCAAGCGGGCTTGTAAATCATCGTCATTGATTCGGAACAAAACGGTTCCTTTTTTAACGACATCCCCTTCTTTGATATTTAATGCGATGATTCTACCTGCAATTTCAGAGCGAACCTCAACTTCTTCATTGGGCAAAATAGATCCTGTCGAGCTAATTAAATCATCTAATCGAGTAGATTTGATCACAGTAACGACAACGGAGGTTTTGCCTCCTTTCGCATTTTTGTCTTTTTTGGAATCTTCCGTTTTTTCTTTGCTGAAAGATTTTTTGATTTTTGGATAAAAAGCCAGTCCTAAAACTAAGGCTACGATCAAAACTCCAAGGATCGATTTTGTAACTTTATTCATGTGTAAGTAGTCAAACGGTTTAAATCAAAGTTTAAGTTATTGAGTTTTGCGAATTAAGCTATCCTCAATTGTAGGTTTATTCTTTTTTTCCTTGATTCAGCCAAGGTAATATTTGTTCATTTTGTATTTGATTCATGACAAAATGGCTTTGCGCATTTCCAATGTTCTTGATACTTGCTAATTTATGTAAGATGAAATTCCGGTATTCATCCATGTCGGAAACAACTATTTTTAACAAAAAGTCGCTGTGTCCCGAGACGCAATAACACTCCTGAACTTCCAGTAAGGACATGACATCTGTTTCAAATTGCTTGAGGTAATCCGCTGCATGTTCTTTCAGTGAAATATCACAAAATACGGTCAGTGATTTACCTAATTTATTCGGGTTGATCATTGCTCGGTATCCGGTGATGACTCCTTCTTTTTCCATGCGTTTTATTCGTTCATGAATGGGAGTAGCACTCATGCCTAATCGAGCGGCCATTTCTTTATTCGACAAAAAGGCATCTTCATGAAGAAAGGCTAAAATTTGTTTATCGATGTCGTCAATCTTGGCCATAGTTATTTTGGGCTAGGGATTAATGAGGCACCTATCGAAACTACGCCGCTTAACGTATCTGTCCGCATGTATTGTTCCAGCTCTACCTGGTATTTCCCGCGACGCGGGAATTTTAGGCCTTTAAAAATGGGGTAGGTATGACTATACATATCTCCTACACCTCCGCCTTTGGGCTTTCCTGTTTTGGGATCATACAAAATAGCCTCCGCAAATGCTTTTTTCCAAACGAGCTTATTTTCTTGGGTAAGCCGGCAATTGAAATACAAATTATAAAACGGGTATTCATTAGACTGGCGCATGGCTACGTACAAATCATATGTTTGTACGGTATCTTGGATCTCAAATGGGAATACAACTTGTTTTTTTTGCACCCAGCCATTTTCAGCCAATGATTCAGTTTGGTCAAAAACTGCATCCGATTGACAAGAACTACTTAAGAGGCTTATCAATCCCATAACCCATAAAATGTTAAAGGTTATTTTCATTTGTATTTAGGCTGAGGGGGCTTCAGATGATCCACCTTCGCGTGGGGGTCTTGGCTTGAACTTTTTCTTAAACTTTTTCTTGAATGGTTTCGGTTGGCCATCCGCTGCCGCACCATCAGCCGAAGGATTTACCTCGGAATTAGGTTGTGGACTGCGATTTTCTGGCCGTGGCCCACGCTCTGGCCGTGGTCCCCGGTTGTCTGGTCTTGGGCCTCGTTCAGGCCTCGGAGCCCGATTTTCGGCGTTAGCGCCATCGGTTGATGTGTTATCTCCTGTCGGTTTTGGCCCCCGGTTATCTGGTCTTGGCCCACGGTCTGGGCGAGGTCCTCTATTTTCGAAACGATCACGACCTCCGCGATTTCCTCCTTTACCATTTCCGGCGCCTGGTTTTTTGCCGCCGTATTTCTTATCCATACGCTCTAAATCTGAATTCAATTCAGATAAGCTTGGCTTTTCAGCGACTGGGGCATCTGGATTTAAATCACTGAATGACTCAGGAATAATTCCCTTTTTATTCAAGTCAATAATTTCCTTTACACGATCACAGCTAACAGGAATCCAAATGGCTTCTTCTCCCACTATACCAAACCACATCATGCGTTTGAAGATATCGGTCTTCTGTAAAATTGCTTCTCCCTTTTTTGTTTTTAGGCGGCCTTCAATCGTAGGAATGCTTTTTAGCGCATCCATATAAGTCTCAAGCTCGTAATTTAAGCAGCATTTTAGCCGCCCACATTGGCCACTTAACTTAACCGGATTAAGGGATAGATTTTGATAACGTGCCGCCGAAGTTGTTACATTTTTAAAGTCGGTAAGCCACGTGGAGCAGCATAACTCACGCCCACAAACACCTATTCCTCCTAAACGACCTGCCTCCTGACGAGATGAAATTTGTTTCATTTCTACGCGTACTTTGAATTCGGTCGCAAGTATTTTGATCAGTTCCCGAAAATCAACACGGTCCTCTGAGGAATAATAGAAGATTGCTTTTGTTCCGTCTGATTGAAATTCAACATCCGAGAGCTTCATGTTTAGTTTAAGATCTCCGATAATTTGTCGGCCACGGTACATGGTTGGCATATCCCGCGCAATCATTTGGGCATGTTTTTCGAGATCTTTTTCGCTCGCGATTCGAAGGATAGTTTTTAAGTTATCATCGTCTTTGATCGATTTTTTCATCAATTGCAAGCGAACTAATTCACCCTGTAGCGAAACTACGCCAAGATGAATACCCGAGGTAGATTCCACCATGACCGCATCTCCCGTATGCAAAAGTAAGCTATTCGCATTTCGAAAATATTCTTTTCGTCCTCCTTTGAACTTAACTTCTACGACATGGAAACGCTGAAATTGAGGAACATCCAAGTCGGATAGCCAATCAAAAACATTCATTTTATTGCACCCACCCGTGCCGCAACCGCCATTACTTTGGCAGCCCGCAACTTCTCCTTCTACACCTTTGGATCCACAAGATCCTGTTGAACACGATTTACATGCCATAATTTATTGATTCCATCGATCACTTATCCTTTGAAACGTAGGATGTCGAGACCAATATCTCTTCTAAAGTTTTTACCTTCAAACTGGACCGATTGGGCCGCCTTTTGAGACTTTTGTATCGCCTTCTCCAGGGTATTTGAAGTTGCTGTGAGTGCGATTACCCGCCCCCCACTAGTCAAAATTTGTCCATTTTCTTCCCGCGTTCCCGCTTGGAAGACAATTGCATCTGTCACTTGATCTAAGCCACTAATCACATCACCCTTTCTGTATTCTTCTGGGTAACCGCCAGCTACAACCATTGTTGTTACAGCAAATTGCTCCGAGATTTGAATTTTCTCCTCGTGCAAGGTGCCTCGCGCAGCCGCAAGAAGCAAAGATAAGAAATCAGATTCGATTCTAGGTAAGACTACCTCCGTTTCCGGATCTCCCATTCGTGCATTGTATTCAATCACATAAGGTTCACCCTCATGATTCATCAATCCAATAAATATAAATCCTTGGTATCGAATTCCCTCTTTCTTCAAGCCAGCGAGTGTTGGCTTGATTACTTTTTGATCCACAACCTCCATGAATTTGGCTGTAGCAAATGGCACGGGAGAAACAGCACCCATACCTCCTGTATTTAATCCTTCGTCATTTTCTCCAATGCGTTTATAATCTTTTGCTTCTGGTAGAACAACATAATTTTCGCCATCCGTCAAAACAAATACGGATAACTCAATACCACGCAAAAATTGCTCTATCACAACTTTGTCGGAAGCGGCTCCAAACTTGGCATCCACCAGCATTTCTTTTAACGCTGTTTGGGCCTCCGCGAGTGATTGGGCTATAATGACTCCTTTACCTGCCGCAAGGCCATCTGCTTTTAACACGATAGGCAAAGATTGTTTTTCTAAATAGGCTAATCCTGCCTCAAGGCTATCTTTGGTAAAGGTCTCAGACGCGGCGGTTGGTACCCCATAGGTATGCATGAAATTTTTCGAAAAATCCTTGCTGCCCTCTAAACGCGCTCCCGATGCTCCTGGGCCTACAATTCCCACATGTTGTAGGTCGGCCTGCGACTCAATATAATCACGTACTCCTTTAACTAAAGGTTCCTCAGGGCCAACAACAACTAATTCGATGTTATTTTCGCGGATTACGCGTGCTATACCTGCTAAATCTGCTACACCAACCGGTAAATTTGTGCCTAATGTGGCTGTTCCCGGATTTCCCGGGGCAAAAAATAAACTACTTAGTAAAGGACTTTGGGAAATTTTCCATGCAAATGCATGCTCACGACCCCCCGACCCGATAATTAAAACATTCATAAATTTAATTGGCTAATTCACTCAAAAACTTAATGCGCATCAAACGCAATTCTTCTTCACTTACATCTTCAATATTACATTCATCCATCGCCTGAGCGATGTTGTCTGTGTCTGCCGACATGAAATACTCAAAAATTTCATCTTGTTTGTCGGGTTCAATCACCTGATTGATAAAATAATCTAAATTCAATTTAGTCCCAGAATAGCAAATGGCTTCAATCTCCTCAATCAGCTCCGCCATGCTTAATTCCTTCTGCTCCGCAATCAAATCTAAATCAATTTTCCGATCCACCTGTTGAATAATGTAGATCTTGATTTTAGATTTATTAACTGTCGACTTAACGACGACCTCCTTTGCAGTTTCAATCTCATTCTCATCCACATAGCGAATGATCGCATCTAGAAATTGCTTTCCAAACTTCACCACTTTCCCCATCCCAACGCCGTTAATCTGCGCCATTTCTTCCTGGGTAGTTGGATAGGTTGTAGCCATTTCCTCCAATGATGGATCTTGGAAAATGACATATGGAGGCAAGTTTTTCTCCTTGGCTACTTTCTTACGAAGGTTTTTTAAGATTTCAAATAACGCATCATCATATGCTTTCGCACCCAAAGCGGCATTCTCTTCCTCATTTTCAGCCGTTATCGCCTCTTGTTCATAGTCATGATCTCGGGAAAACGTAAGCGGATATGAATCCGCGAGATAGGCTGCTGATTTCTCATTCAACTTAAGCACGCCGTAATTTTCGACGTCCTTAGCTATTAAATCAAAAATTACTAATTGCTTGATAAATGAAATCCATGGAGATTTTTGCGTCTCTGGATTAGGCTCTTTCTTAGTTTTTTTAAGAAGTTTTGGTTTTTTAGGAGTATCCTCGTCGCGGTCCTCATCCTCATCCTCCTCATCGTCGTCCTCTTCAAGTTCTGTTACATTCCATGGGGCAATTGCCCCAATCCCAAAACAACTTAATTTTTCGTGCTCGTAACTCTGCGTGTATTGATTACTTTTTCCTTCTAAAACATCAGCCAAATGCTCTGCATCAAACTTTTCGCCCGTTTGTTTGATGGCATCTAGCACCCAAGTAACTTCCTTTTCAGCTTTAAACGTCACCGTCGGATGCATGCAGTTATCACAAAATCCACAGTTTTCGGCCATATGCTCGCCAAAATAGCTAAGTAACTGCTTGCGCCGACAAACCCCTAAATTGGCATAATAGACCATTTCGCTGAGAAGCAATTTTGCATTTTCCTTCTCCGTGACAGCTTTGTCCTTGTTGAATTTATCTAGCTTAAGAATGTCGTCATACGTATAAAACAAAATACAGGTACCATCTAAGCCATCACGACCCGCCCGACCTGTCTCTTGGTAATATCCCTCAAGTGATTTGGGTGCATCATAGTGAATAACAAACCTTACATCAGGCTTATCAATGCCCATTCCGAAAGCGATTGTGGCCACCATCACATCTACTTCCTCATTCAAAAATGCTTCTTGATTACTTATACGCACTTGCGGATCTAAACCAGCGTGGTAGGGAAGGGCATTTATCCCGTTCACTAATAGCAAGTCAGAAATCTCCTCCACACGTTTTCTGCTCAAACAATAGATGATGCCCGCTTTTCCGGAATGACCTTTAATAAAGCGGATCAGTTGCTTGTCAATATCTTTTTTAGACCGAATTTCGTAGTATAAATTTTTCCGATTAAACGAGGTTTTAAATACAGTCGCATCCTCTAAATTTAACGTTTTTTGAATGTCTTGTTGCACTTTTGGAGTTGCAGTAGCTGTCAATGCAATGATGGGCAACTTCGCATTAATGTTCTCAATAATCGTGCGAATTTTTCGGTATTCTGGACGGAAGTCATGCCCCCATTCAGAAATACAATGCGCTTCATCGATCGCCACAAAGGATATGTTGGCTTGTTGGAGAAAATTCAAATTCTCCTGTTTATTCAGCGACTCCGGAGCGATATACAATAATTTAACGGCCCCACTGATCACTTCGGCTTTAACACGGTTGATTTCGGCCCTACTTAACGACGAATTTAAAAACTGGGCATTTATACCAAAGGCGACCATTTGGTCAACCTGATTTTTCATTAAGGCGATTAGTGGCGAGATGACAATCGCCGTCCCTGGCATGACAATAGCGGGTAATTGATAGCATAATGACTTGCCAGCACCCGTAGGCATGAGAACAAAACTGTGGTTCCCGGCGATCGTATTTTGAA
>JACCDM010403937.1_pt1 | contig 53742 bp, 46 predicted proteins | sample 7445851 | NCBI WGS metagenome assembly JACCDM01 (sample SAMN15323438, study PRJNA562643) | freshwater metagenome | isolation source: river surface water | place: USA:Blue River Watershed | collected 2017-08-16
GCAACGCCTGATGGTAGGTCATGCGACCGAGATCGATCTGGACGGTCAGGGACGGCTGTTGCTGCCGCCCGAACTGCGTGAATACGCAGGCTTGACGCGGCACGCGATGCTGATCGGCCAAGGTAATCGACTCGAGCTGTGGGACGAAGCGCGCTGGAACGAGCGTCGTGACTTCTGGGTGAAGAGCGAGGAAACCGCCACCGATCTGTCGACGGAGCTCGAGTCTCTGTCGTTGTAAGCGTCGCGCGACGGTCGTCGCGAACAAGGGCGATGGGTTCACGTCGGGCGCGGCGCGGACACATCGGGTGCAGGCGATTTTTGCGGGGGGCGGCTGGATGGCCGTTCTGGCAGGGGCGAACTCCGGTGGATGAGCACATACCGGTGCTTGTCGACGAGGTGCTGGAGGTTCTGGCCCCGTCCGCGGGCGGTTTTTATGTCGATGGGACTTTCGGTCGAGGTGGTCACACAGCACGTTTGCTGCAGGCGGTCGGCGCTGCAGGCAGCGTGCTCGCGCTCGACCGCGATCCGCAGGCAATCGCCGCAGGCCATCAAAGATTTCAGGGTGAGTCGCGTCTCGAGCTCGTGCACGCCGACTTCGCACAATTGGCGCGAGTCGTCGCCGAGCATGGGCGCGGTCGATCGGTGCAAGGCGTTTTGCTCGACCTCGGGGTCTCCTCGCCGCAAATCGACGATCCCTCCCGCGGTTTTAGTTTTTCGAAAGACGGGCCACTCGACATGCGCATGGACCCGACGCGCGGTGAGTCGGCAGCCGATTTTCTCGCTCGTGCCGATGAGCGGGAGCTGTTTCAAGTGATCGCCGAATACGGCGAAGAGCGGCACGCCCGACGCATCGCACGCGCCATCGTGACTGCGCGCGCCGAGGCGCCGCTACGTCGCACGGGCGAGCTCGCCGATCTAGTGCAACGCGTCGTGCGTACCCATGACGGCAAACACCCCGCGACGCGCACCTTCCAGGCGCTGCGTATGCAGGTCAACGACGAGCTCGGTCAATTGCAGCGCGGCCTCGAAGCGGCGTTCGACGTGCTCGCGCCGGGCGGTCGGATGGCGGTGATCAGTTTCCATTCTCTCGAAGATCGCCGGGTCAAACATTTCATCCGCGAGCGTTCGACGATCGATCCGGTTTACGCCGGATTACCACAAATTCCGGATTCGGCTCAGCCGCGTATGCGCGAGGTGGGTCGTAAGCGTCGTGCGTCGGAGGCAGAGATCGCTCGCAACCCGCGTTCGCGCAGTGCCGTGCTTCGTTGTGGGGAGCGTTTACGATGAAGATGCCGTCACGTCGCGCGCTGTATTTTTTGGTTCCCGCATTGTGGCTAGCCGTGCTCGCCTCAGCGGCGGGCGCCGTCTACGTCAAGCATCGCTCTCGCGAGTTGTTCGTCGAGCTCGAGCGTGTGAATCGCGAGCGCGATCGTCTCGAGATGGAGTGGGGTCGTTTGCAGCTCGAGCAGAGCGCTTTCTCCACGCATGCTTTCGTCGAGAACGTGGCGGCGACCAATCTCGGCATGCGAACACCGCCGCCGAAGCAAATCGAAGTGGTGGCGCCATGACGAGGTTCGCATGATCCGCTGGCCTTTCGGTAAGAAGTCGCCTGCGGCCGCCGGCCGTGGTACGTCGGCGCGTACCTCGCGCAGCGGCCTGACGCGTAAGCAAGAGGCGCCGACTCCGTCCTTCGTAATTCGCGGATACCTACTCGCGGGACTGATGGCGGTCGGTGCCGTTGCGCTCACGTGGAAAGCGGTGACGCTGCAGCTCGTTGAGGATGATTTCCTTCGAGGCCAAGGTGATGAGCGCTTCACGCGTGTGGCGCCCATCGTGGCTCACCGCGGCAGCATCACCGATCGGATGGGTGAGCCGCTGGCAGTGAGTACGCCGGTCGACTCCGTGTGGGTCAATCCCAAAGAATTGACGCTCGGAACCGATCAGATCGCTAATCTCGCCCGCGCCCTCAATCGTGATCCTGAAGAATTCAAAGAACGTATCACGGCGAATTTGCAGCGACAGTTTTTGTACGTTGCGCGTCACATGCAACCCGCCGATGCCGCCAAGATTCGCGCCCTCGACATTCCCGGTGTGCATTTGACTCGCGAGTATCGTCGCTACTACCCAGCCGGTGAGGTAACCGGTCACGTCATCGGATTCACGAGCGTAGACGATCAGGGACAAGAGGGTCTTGAGCTCGTCTACGACCACTGGCTCGCCGGTGATAACGGTGCCAAGCGCGTGATTCAAGATAATTTGGGTCGCACGGTGCAGACGGTTGAGAGCATCAAGCCGATGCGCCCCGGTCGCAATATGGCGCTCTCGCTCGATATGCGCCTGCAGTACCTCGCGTATCGTGAATTGAAGGCCGCCATGCAGCAACACCGCGCGAAGGCGGGCTCGGTCGTCGTGATCGACGTCACGACTGGTGAAGTGCTCGCGATGGTGAATCAGCCCACCTTCAATCCGAACGATCGTGCGCAGTACAAGCCGAGCGGCTACAAGAATCGCGCGGTCACTGATCTTGTCGAACCGGGCTCGACGATCAAACCTTTTGTGGTGGCTGCAGCGCTCGCGTCGGGCAAGTTCAACAACGAGAGCATCATCGACACCTCGCCCGGCATGGTGAAGGTCGGGATCAAAATGATCGAGGACAAGCACAACCTCGGTGCGATCGATCTTGCCACGGCATTGGCACGCAGTTCGAACGTGGCGATGACGCGCATTGCACTCACGCTCGGACCAGAAACCTTGCACGGCACTTTATCTAAGCTCGGTTTCGGTCGTGTGACGACGAGTGGTTATCCGGGCGAGTCGGCCGGGTTGCTCACGCAGTACAACCACTGGCGCCCGATCACGACGGCCACGGTGTCGTATGGCTACGGCCTATCGGCAACACCGCTGCAAATTGCCCAGGCTTACGCCACCTTGGGCGGCGAGGGTATGCGGCGACCCGTGTCGTTCTTGAAGGTGGAACAACCCGTCAGCGGCGAGCGAGTGCTGCCGACACAAGTGAGTCGCGATGTCGTCAACATGCTGCGATCGGTCGTTACAGCGGATATCGGCACGGGTAAGCGCGCTGCCATTCCGGGTTACACGGTGGCGGGTAAGACGGGCACCGCCTGGAAAGCGAGTGCGGGTGGTTACTCCACGAATCGATATTTGTCGGTCTTTGCGGGTCTCGCGCCCGCATCCAACCCGCGCCTCGCCACGGTCGTTGTGATCGACGAGCCGGGTGCGGGTCTCTATTACGGTGGCGACGTCGCAGCGCCCGTGTTCTCCAAGGTCGTCGGTGGTGCGCTGCGACTGCTGGCGGTTGCACCCGATGCACCCGTCGATGGCTTGACGGATCAATTGCCCGAGACACTGCCCGAGTCGCTCGATGCTCCGGGTAACGCACTCATCACCAACATCGCCGCTCGCAGCACGACGCCCAATGGTGAGGTTCGTCGATGACGGTAACTCGCAGCCTCGCGGATCTGTGTCGCGGTTACGCCGACGCTCCGTCGCTGCCCATCCGTCATATCGCGCTCGACAGTCGCCGAGTGGAGACCGACGGATTGTTTCTCGCCTGCGCGGGTCGTCGCACGCACGGTCTGCGCGGACTCGGTGAGGCCTGCTCGCGTGGTGCGAGGGCGATTTTGTGGGAGCCCGCAGCGGGTATCGAGCCGCCCGTCCCGCGAGAAGATGTTTTCATGGCGCCCGTGGCTGAGTTGTCGCGTCATGCGAGTGCGATTGCCGCGCGTTTTCATGGCGATCCTTCGTTGACGCTGGCTGTGGCCGGCGTGACCGGCACGAATGGCAAGACCACCACGAGCTGGCTCATCGCCACGGCGATGCAGCAACTGCATCGTCGGACCGGTTACATCGGCACTTTGGGTTGCGGCGTTCCGGGTGAGGCGCTGGTCGGCGGTGAATACACCACCGAAGATGCGGTGTCGGTCCAGCAGCGCTTGGCCGATTTGTTGACGTCAAAAGCGGAGTGCGTCGCGATGGAGGTGTCCTCGCATGCACTCGATCAGTTTCGGGTTGAGGCGGTCCGCTATCGCGTGGCCGCCTTCACGAATCTGACCCGAGATCACCTCGACTACCACGGCACGATGGAGAACTACGCGGCTGCGAAAGCGCGCTTGTTCGATTTGTCGCACGCGGGTGCTCGTGTGATCAATGTCGATGATGCGCAAGGCGCGAAATGGGCTCTGCAGCAGGCCTCGCTTGGCAAAGCGCCGCTGTTCGTGACGGCTCGTACGGATACGGGTCGCGCGGTGGCTCAGCAATGCGTTGCTCTCAATGCGAAGACTATCCGCATCGGCGCGTCCGACATGGAACGACACGCTCATGGCTTGCGTTTCCGTTTGATGGACTCGAGTGTCGATGGGCAGGGTGGGGCGGCTGCCTCGATCGAGATTCCGTTGATCGGCGAATTCAACGTCGACAACGTCCTCATTGCCTACGGCGTTTTGCGCGCGCTCGGTGTCACGGCCGACGATGCGCGTCGCGCGCTTGCCAGTAGCAAGGCGCCTCCGGGGCGGATGGAGGCGTTCGTGATCGACAGTGGTGCGCTCGCCATCGTCGACTACGCCCATACCCCCGATGCACTTGCGAAGGCACTCGCCGCAGCTCGGGCGCATTGTGCTCGCACACTCCACCTCGTATTCGGCTGCGGCGGCGATCGCGATGCTGGCAAACGTCCGATGATGGGTGAGGTTGCCGTTCGCCTTGCCGATCAGATCATTGTCACCGATGACAATCCCCGCACTGAGGATCCCGCGCAAATCGTTGCGGATATTCGCCGCGGCATCGCGACGGGTGTCGAGGTGGCGATCCAGCACGATCGGGCAGCGGCGATCCGTGAAGCCTTGATCGCTGCGCGTGACGGCGATGTCGTCCTAATCGCCGGAAAAGGCCATGAGGATTACCAGATCCTCGGCAGCGAGAAGCGTCCGTTTAGCGATCAGGCGATCGTCAAAGAATTCGTTCGTCGGGTGGCAGCCTGATGGCGACGCTCGCTCAATTCGCGGCAGATTGCGGCGGTGCGCTTCACGGTGAGGATCGTGACTATTCGAGTGTCTGCATCGACACTCGCAAACTCACCGCCGGTGAATTGTTTGTTGCGCTGCGCGGCCCCAACTTCGATGCCAACGCCTTCATCGCTGAGGCACAGAAACGCGGCGCCGCCGGCGCTGTCGCTGAAGTGATCTCCTCGGATGGATTGCCGATCATCCTCGTCGATGACGGTCTCGCTGCGCTGCAGCGAGCCGCTTGCAGTCATCGTCGCCGCTATGCCGGGACTTTAATTGGCGTAGCCGGTAGTAACGGCAAAACCACCACCAAGGAAATGCTGGCGAGCATCCTCGCACGTCGCGCGCCGACGCTTGCCACGGCGGGTAATCTCAATAATCACATCGGTGTCCCGCTGACTCTACTTCGTCTGGAGACGCAGCATCGTCATGCGGTCATCGAGATGGGTGCTAATCATCCGGGTGATGTGACCGAGTTAGCCGGATTCGCACAGCCCTCCATCGGACTCGTCACCAATGCGGGTGCCGAACATCTCGAAGGTTTCGGCAGCCTAGAAGCAGCGGCGCGCGCGGAAGGTGAGTTGTTCGCCGCGTTGCCGGCTGACGGTGTCGCCGTGCTGAACGTCGATGATCCGTTCGCGGGACTGTGGCGCGACATGACAGTCGCTCGCATCGTGACTTTCGGACTTGGCTCGAAAGCGGATTTTTCGGCGCGTGACATTCACACGTCGAGTGATCGGCAAGGTTTCGCGACGCGCTTCGTGATGCATACCCCGCAAGGCATGGTCGACATCGAGCTTGCACTTGCCGGCAAGCACAATGTCATCAACGCGTTGGGTGCTGCAGCGGCTGCTGTCACAGCAGGTGCCACGCTTGAACATGTGGCTGCAGGCCTTGCTGCCATGCGACCCGTGGCCGGTCGGCTCCAGTGGCGCGGTACGACCTGTGGAGCTTCTTTAATCGACGACTCTTACAACGCGAATCCGAGTTCGATGCAGGCGGCGATCGACGTGCTGGCGAATCAATCGGCCCGTCGTTGGCTCGTCATCGGCGACATGGGTGAGTTGGGTGACTTCGCGATCGAGGCCCATCGGGAGGCCGGTCGTTATGCGCGAGCTCATGGCGTCGAGCGCCTGTTTGCCTTTGGATCGCTCGCGGCGCTTGCGGCGGAGAGTTTCGGGACGGGCGCAACTTTGCATACCGAGATCGAGGATTTGATCGCAGCGGTGCGAGCTGAGTTGGCGAGCGACGTCTGTCTACTCGTGAAGGGCTCTCGCTCCAATCGGCTCGAGCGCCTCGTACAAGCCTTGAGCGGCACTACTGCCGCGGGGACACACTGACATGCTGCTGTGGTTGACGCAGGAATTTGCCGATACGTTGAGATTTCTCAACGTGTTTTCCTATCTCACGATGCGCGCGATCATGGCTGCGCTGTCGGCGCTCGCTATTTCGCTCCTGATCGGGCCTTGGATGATCGAGCGTTTGTCGCGCTATCAGATCGGTCAAGTGATCCGCGAGGAGGGTCCGCAAACGCACTTCAAGAAAGCAGGGACGCCGACAATGGGCGGACTGCTGATTCTGGTGGCGATCCTCGCGAGCACCTTGCTTTGGGCCGATCTCGGCAATCGCTTTGTTTGGGTGGTGTTGGGTGTTACCGCTCTCTTTGGTTTGGTCGGTTTCTGGGACGACTATCTGAAGCTGATCAAAAAGAACAGCAAAGGTCTGATCGCGAGATACAAATATTTTTGGCAATCGGTCGGTGGTCTCGCTGCGGCACTCGTGCTTTGGTACACGGCAAAGTCGCCAGCCGATACGACGCTGTATTTGCCTTTCTTGAAGAACTTCGCGCTGCCGCTGGGCTTCGTCGGCTTCGTCGTACTGACCTATCTGATGATCGTCGGCATGAGCAATGCGGTGAACCTCACCGACGGTCTCGATGGTCTTGCCATCATGCCCGCTGTGATGGTCGCAGCGGCCTTGGGTGTTTTCGCCTATGCGAGCGGTAACGCGGTGTTCGCAAGCTACCTCGCCATTCCGGCGGTGCCGCAAGCGGGAGAACTGCTGATCGTGTGTGCTGCATTGGTCGGAGCAGGGCTCGGATTTCTTTGGTTCAATACCTATCCGGCACAGGTCTTCATGGGTGATATCGGCGCGCTCGCGCTCGGTGCTGCGCTCGGGACGATTGCCGTGATCGTACGACAGGAACTCGTCGTGCTCGTGATGGGCGGTATCTTCGTACTCGAGACCGCGTCGGTCATCTTGCAGGTGGCTTCGTTCAAGCTGACTGGCAAGCGCATTTTCCGTATGGCGCCCATTCATCATCACTTCGAGCTTAAAGGTTGGGCTGAACCGAAAGTGATCGTGCGCTTTTGGATCATCACCTTCTTCTTGGTCCTCGCGGGTCTTGCGACCCTAAAGCTGCGGTGATCATGAAAGAGAGCACTGGCAATGCACTGATCGTGGGGCTCGGCAAGACCGGTGTGTCGGTTGCGCGGCATTTGACCGCGCGTGGCTGGCAGATCGCCGTCACCGATACGCGCCTCGATCCGCCGGGCAGTGCCGAGCTCACGAGCATCGCGCCCGAGGCGCGCTGTCGCTTCGGTGGTTTCGATTCCGCGTTGTTAGCCGGTATCGATCTGGTCGTCGCCTCACCGGGCGTTTCGCCGACCGAGCCCTTGTTGCAGTCGGCGCGTGCCCGCGGCGTTGAGATTGTCGGTGATATCGAGTTGTTTGCTCGTGAAGTGCAAGCACCCGTCATCGGAATTACCGGCACGAACGGCAAGAGCACGGTGACCACGCTCGTCGGCCAGATGGCTGCGCGCGCGGGTATCGCGGTGGCCGTGGGTGGGAATCTGGGCGCGCCTGCGCTCGATTTGCTGGCCTCTGGTAAGCCTGCGCTATTCGTGCTCGAGCTCTCGAGCTTTCAGTTGGATACAACTTTTTCTTTGCACTTGCGTGCAGCGACAGTCTTGAACGTGACCGAGGATCATCTCGATCGCTACGGCACGATGCAGGCCTATGCGGCATCCAAGGCGCGCATTTTCGAGCGTTGCGAACACGCCGTCCTCAATCTCGACGATCCGCTGGTTGCCGGGATGTCACCTCATGGGTCTGCGGTCAGTGGTTTTTCGATCGAATCCGCTGCGGGCGCGCGTTATCACCTGACCACGGTTGCTGGCGCGAAGTGGTTGGCAATCGATGCCGAACCGATCATGGCCGTTCGTGAGATGCGCCTCGGTGGCTTACATAACGCCGCCAACGCGCTGGCGGCATTGGCGCTAGGCGATGCCGTCGGCTTGTCGCGCGAGGCGATGTTGTCGGAGCTGCGCGAGTTCGCGGGCTTGCCGCATCGCTCGCAGTGGGTCGGTGAGCATGCCGGCGTGCGGTACATCAATGATTCGAAGGGCACCAACGTCGGTGCCACGCTCGCCGCCGTATCCGGGCACGAGGGTGGTTTGATCGTGATCGCCGGCGGTGATGGAAAAGGGCAGGATTTCACGCCGCTTGCCGCCGCTTTCGCTGGCCGTGTGCGACACACTCTTTTGATCGGTCGAGACGCTGCCCGCATCGCGAGCGTGCTGCAGGGCATCTGCCCGACCGAGATCGTCGCGAATCTCGATGAGGCCGTCCAACGTGCCGCTCAAGTCGCTTCGCCGGGTGACACCGTTTTGATGTCACCCGCTTGCGCCAGCCTCGACATGTTTCGTGATTACGCCCAACGCGGCGACCTGTTCGCTGCAGCCGTGCGGAGACTGAGCTGATGGCCACTATCGTATTACCCGGGCGTTCCGCGAGTCGCGGTACCGCGATTCATCTCGACACGGTCACCTTGATGCTCGTGTTCTCGATCGTACTACTCGGACTTGTGATGGTCAGTTCCGCGTCCATCTCGATCGCGAGCAAGGATGGCGGCGACGCCTTCTCCTACGTGAGTGCCCAGTTTGCCACGATGTTGGTTGGCTGCATGGCCGCAGCGCTCGTGTTTACCGTACGCACGGAGCTGCTCGATAAGTTTGCGTTGCCCTTGCTGGGGCTTGCTGCGCTCGCGCTCGTGCTGGTGCTGATCCCGGGCATCGGCCACTCGGTGAACGGTGCGCGTCGCTGGATTCGTATCGCGGGCATCAGCATCCAAGTTTCCGAGGTGGCGCGCGTCATCGTGCTCACGTTCATCGCGAGCTATGCGGTGCGACGCGAGGCGGAATTGCGCAGCAGCTTGCTCGGCTTGATCAAGCCGCTCGGTGTCGTTGGCATCTTCTTCATTCTTTTACTCGGCGAGCCCGATTTCGGCGCAGCCACGGTGCTGGCGGCGACGGCATTTGGCGTGCTCTTCATTGCAGGCGCTCGCTGGCGCGACGTGCTGGGCTTGGCGTTGGTCGGTGGTGCGTTGATTGCGCTCGTCGCCGTGTCTTCTGAATATCGTCTGCGCCGCTTGACCTCCTTCCGAAATCCTTGGGAAGACCCTTTCGACAGCGGCTTCCAACTGACGCAGAGTCTCATCGCCATCGGTCGTGGCGGCTGGACGGGTGTTGGCCTCGGTGAGAGCGTGCAGAAATTGTTTTATCTGCCAGAGGCGCACACCGACTTTCTCTTCGCTGTGCTGGCGGAAGAACTCGGTTTGATCGGCATCATCGTCACCTTGTTACTGTTCCTGGCCTTGGCTTGGCGCGCACTCTTCATCGCGAAGCTGGCCAGTGACGCCGGTTTGAAGTTCCCGGCGTATCTCGCTGTCGGTTTCGGGATTTGGCTGGCCATTCAGGCGTTCATCAACATGGGCGTGAACATGGGAGCCTTGCCGACCAAGGGGCTCACGCTGCCCTTCATGAGCTACGGTCGTTCGAGTCTGATCGCCACGTTGGCTTGGGTCGGCATCCTGCTTCGCGTGTATCACGAGGCCGTGCAGGCGACGCGCGGACGCGCCGCGATTTCTTTGCGTGAAGGCGCCGAGCGAACGAGTTCGCGTCGTTTGACGGGTGAGGTGCAGGAAGCATGACCGCACCTTGCGTCATGATCATGGCGGGCGGCACCGGAGGTCATGTCTTTCCGGCGCTCTCTCTCGCCGACTGGTTACGACAGCGCGGATTTCGCATCGTGTGGCTCGGGACGAAGCGCGGTATCGAGGCGCGTCTCGTGCCCGCAGCGGGGATCGATGTCGAGTGGATTGATATCGGTGGTTTGCGTGGCAAGACTCTCGGCACTTTGCTGGCAGCACCGTGGCGTTTGGCGCGCGCGCTGTGGCAGTCGCTGCGCGCGATTTGGCGCCATCGTCCTGTGGTCGTTGTCGGTCTTGGTGGTTATGTCACAGGCCCCGGTGGTGTGGCGGCGCGTTTATCCGGTAAGCCGCTCGTGATCCACGAACAGAATGCCGTCGCGGGCTTCACCAATCGCATGCTCGCCAAAGTGGCGACGCGCGTGCTCGAGGGTTTCGACGGAGGCTTCGCCGCTTCGGTCGGCGCGATCGCGGTCGGCAATCCAGTACGAGAAGCCTTTTTCGCCTTGCCGGCGCCCGCTACGAGATTCTCGGGGCGTCACGATGCCATGCGCATCCTCGTGATCGGCGGCAGTCAGGGCGCGCAACGTCTGAATTCTTTGGTGCCGAGCGCAATGGCGATGTTGAAAGACGAGTTCGATATCGTCGTGCGCCATCAGAGTGGCGAGCGCGGTGTCGAGCAAACTCGTGCAGCCTACGACAACTCGGCGATATCGGCCGAAGTGAGCGCCTTCATCGACGACGTGTCTGCAGCGTATGCGTGGGCTGATGTCGTGATCTGTCGCGCCGGCGCATTGACGGCAGCCGAGGTGGCGGCTGCAGGGCTCGCCGCAATTTTCATTCCACTGCCGTCGGCGGTCGACGATCACCAAACTCGGAATGCCGAATTTCTCGTCACGCGCGGCGCGGCCATCCGTCTCGCCGAGCGTGGTCTCGACGCGGGTCAGCTTGCCGACTCGCTGCGAGTGTTACTGCGTGACCGTGCGGTGTTGCTCGGCATGGCTGAGAAGGCTCGAGAGTTGGCGCGTCCCGCTGCGACCCGAGAACTCGGTGAACACTGTCTTGCGGCAGCTGGAGTCGCAGTATGAATTCGATGGAGCGCATGCGGCGCATCAACACCATCCACTTCGTCGGTATCGGCGGCAGTGGTATGGGAGGCATTGCCGAGGTGTTGCTGAATCTGGGCTATCGCGTCCAAGGAAGTGACCTCAAGAAGAGTGCGGTCACGCAGCGTCTCGAAGAGCTCGGTGCGCGCATCACGCAGGGCCATGCTGCCGAGAATGTGAGCGGCGCGGACGTCGTCGTGGTCTCGACCGCCGTCTCGCAGGAGAACCCCGAAGTCGCTCGTGCGTTGCAGCTGCGCCTGCCCGTCGTACCGCGCGCCGAGATGCTCGGCGAATTGATGCGCTTCCGCTCGGCCATCGCCGTGGCGGGCACGCACGGTAAGACGACGACGACGAGTCTCATCGCCTCTGTGCTCGCCGAGGGTGGAGAAGATCCGACCTTCGTGATTGGTGGACGGCTTAAAAGTGCCGGTACGAACGCGCGTCTCGGCGCGGGGCGTTATCTCGTGGCTGAGGCCGACGAGAGCGATGCATCGTTCTTGCACCTGCAACCGTTGATCTCGGTCGTCACCAATATCGATAACGATCATCTCGGCACGCACGATGGTGATTTCAATCGTCTGCGACAGAGCTTCGTCGACTTTCTTCACAACTTGCCGTTCTACGGCTTGGCGGTGTTGTGCGTCGACGACGCCGAAGTGCGCGGCATCTTGCCGAAAGTCGGTCGTCCGATCACCACCTACGGTTTTGAAGCCAACGCCGACATTCGCGCTGTCAACGTACAGCGCCAAGGTTTACAGACCTCGTACGAGGTGGTGCGGCCTGGGCATTCCGAGCCGCTGGCCATTACCGTGAATTTGCCCGGCCGACACAATGTCCTGAATTCTTTGGCGGCGGTAGCGGTTGCCAGTGAACTGGGTATTGATGATGCCGCGATCCAGCGTGCGCTCGCCAAGTTCCAGGGTGTCGATCGCCGTTTGCAGTTCGTTGGAACGGTACCGGCCGGTCAAGGCGAGGCCGTGGTCATCGACGACTACGGTCATCACCCGACCGAAATCCGCGCGACGCTCGATGCCGTACGGCAAGCCTATCCGGGCCGACGTGTGGTGCTCGCCTTTCAGCCACATCGCTATACGCGCACGCGCGATCTTCTCGATGATTTCGCGGGGGTGCTCTCAACTGCGGACGTGCTGCTCGTCAGCGAGGTCTACGCCGCCGGTGAGGCGCCGATCCCCGGAGCGGATGGCCGAGCGATTTGTCGTGCAGTGCGCAGTCGCGGTCATATCGAGCCGGTGTTCCTGCCGCGCATCGAAGAATTGGGCGATGTTCTTGCCGAGTTGCTGCGCGCGGGCGATGTCGTTCTCGCGATGGGTGCGGGCACCGTGAGCGGCGTAGCGCATGATCTACCGCAGCGTCTGGGCGGCCGTGCCGCAGGTCGGGAGGAGGTCAAGTGAGCGACCTCGAAACCCGTTTCGCTGGTCGCCTGCGTCGTCACGAGCCCATGTCGCGACATACGTCTTGGCATGTTGGCGGTCCGGCCGATTGGTTTTTTGAGCCGCGTGATCGCGAGGATCTCGCTGCCTTCTTGCGCGCCATTCCCGCCGATTTGCCGTTGTGGTGGGTGGGCCTTGGCAGCAACCTGCTCGTGCGTGATGGTGGGCTGCGCGGCGCGGTGATTCTCACGCACGGCGCTTTCTCCAAACTCGAGCCACGGGCCGATGGGCTCATCTGGTGCGAAGCGGGTGTGCCCTGTGCGCGTATCGCTCGTCATTGTGTGCGACTCGGCTTAGGTCCTGCCGAATTCTTTGCCGGCATCCCGGGGACACTCGGTGGTGCGCTCGCCATGAATGCGGGTGCTTTTGGCGGCGAGACTTGGTCGCATGTGCGCGAGGTCGAAGTGATCGATCGAGCGGGGAACATTCGCTGGCGTGCCGCAGGTGAGTATCGTGTGGCGTACCGCCACGTGAGCGCACCGGTCACGGGTGAGGCATTCCTCGGTGCGACGCTCGCGTTCGAGTCGCGTCCCGCGAGCAACAATGACACGCTGCGCGATCTGCTCGTTGAGCGCAAAGCGAAACAGCCGATCGGCGAGTGGAGTTGTGGATCGGTTTTCACTAATCCGGTCGGCGACCATGCTGCGCGGTTGATCGAGGCTGCGGGACTCAAGGGACGTCGTATCGGTGGCGCCTGTGTCTCATCGAAGCACGCCAACTTCATCATCAACGAGGGTGAGGCGAAAGCTGCTGATCTCGAGCAACTGATCGCTGAAGTACGCGATGTCGTCGAGGCTCGCTTTGGTGTGCGTCTTCAGACCGAGGTGCGGATCGTGGGAGAGGCGGCCTGATGCGCTCCATCACCGACGCGCGTGAATTTGGCAAGGTCGCCGTACTGCTCGGGGGATCTTCCACCGAGCGCGAAGTGTCATTGCGCTCAGGGCAAGCGGTGCTCGCCGCTTTGCAACGTCGCGGTGTCGATGCGGTTGCGTTCGATCCGAAAGAGCGTTCTTTGACTGCGCTGCTCGATGATCGTGTCGATCGCGTGTGGATCGCGTTACACGGCCCCGGCGGCGAAGACGGCACCGTTCAAGGCGCTCTTGAGTGCCTCGGCCTGCCTTACACGGGTAGTGGCGTACTCGGTTCGGCAATCTGCATGGACAAGTTGCGCACGAAGCGTCTCGTGGCTGCAGTCGGCATCGCGACGGCCGACAGTGTCGAGTTGCGCGGCCCAGAAGATTTTGAACTTGCCGTTCAGCGTCTCGGATTGCCGATGATCGTCAAGCCCGCTACGCAGGGCTCATCGGTCGGCATGAGCAAGGTCGACAGCGCCGCTCAATTGCCTGCTGCTTTCGCGGCAGCAGCTGCAACCGATGACCTCGTTTTCGCAGAGCCCTGGCTCAAAGGACCCGAGTACACAGTCGGTATCTTGCAGGGCCACGCGTTGCCGGCGATCCGGATCGAAACGCCGAATACTTTTTACGACTACGAAGCGAAGTATCTACGCAACGACACGCAGTACCACTGCCCAGCCGGTCTTTCGCTCGAAGCCGAGCGTCACATGGCGGCTCTCGCACGCGGCGCCTTTGAAGCAGCTGCCGGTGAAGGTTGGGGTCGTGTCGATTTCATGATGGACGTTACCGGTCGCCCGCTCATGCTCGAGATCAATACGGTCCCGGGTATGACGGATCACAGTCTCGTTCCGATGGCCGCGGCGGCCGCCGGGATCGATTTCGATACTTTAGTTTGGCGCGTGCTCGAAACGAGCTTCACGCGCCGACGTGGAACTTGAGGAAGCACTGAACATGTTCGGAGCCCGAAAGCCCCGCAATCGTCGTCGCCAGGAAGAGGGTCGTTGGCAGTGGCCCGTCATCGATTGGCGTCGTTGGATCTACAGCTTTGCTGGTGTCGCCGTGATCGCGGCTTTCGGCGGCATGATCGTGATCGCTCTCGATCAGCCTATCGATCGCGTCACCGTTCAGGGGCGTTTCCAGCGTGTCTCGCCGATGGATGTCGAGCAAGCGGTGCGTGATCGCCTGCATGAGGCAGGTCTCGTTTCCGTAAATCTCGCGACGCTGCAGCGCGCCATCGAAGAGTTGCCATGGGTCGATACGGCGAGTGTTGCTCGGCAGTGGCCGCGTGGCTTGACCGTCCAGATCACGGAACAAGTGGCGGCCGCGCGCTGGGGTGCCAATGGTCTTCTCAATGCGCGTGGCCAGTTATTTTTGAGCGAGGCTCGATTCATTCCACCCGAGTTGCCGCGGCTGACGGGCCCGAACGGCTCCGAAGGGCTCGTCGCGCAGCGCTACTTCGCGATCCAAGGCCGCTTGATCGAAGGTGGCGTGCGCATCGTCGCGCTGCGTCTTGATGCGCGCGGTGCATGGGAAATCGATCTCGACAACGGTGTGAAGGTGCGTCTCGGTCGTCGCCAAGTCGATGAGCGATTCGACCGCTTCGTCGCCGCTGCGCTACGCCTCGTCGTACAGCGTGGCGCTGAAATGGCGTACGTCGACATGCGTTACACGAACGGCTTCGCGGTGGGTTGGCGCGGCGGCACCAAGGTCGCGACAGTCGACGAATTCGACGAAACCTCTGAAGGCTGATTACACGGAACGGCAGCGAAACATGGCGAAGAAAACGGACAGACAGCTCATCGTCGGATTGGACATCGGCACCTCCAAGGTGGTGGCCTTGGTGGGCGAAATCGCCGCCGACAACAGCATCGAGATCATCGGCATCGGGTCACAGCCATCGCGCGGCTTGAAGCGGGGCGTGGTCGTGAATATCGAGTCGACCGTGCAGTCGATCCAGCGCGCTGTCGAAGAAGCCGAGTTGATGGCCGGTTGTGAGATTCACTCCGTCTTCGCCGGCATCGCCGGCAGTCACGTGCGCAGCCTGAATTCGCACGGTGTCGTCGCTATTCGCGACAAGGAAGTGCAACAGGTCGACGTCGAGCACGTGATCGATGCTGCCAAGGCGGTCGCCATTCCTGCAGATCAAAAAATTCTGCACGTATTACCGCAGGAATTCATCATCGACGGCCAAGAGGGTATTCGAGATCCCGTCGGTATGTCCGGCGTGCGTCTCGAGGCGAAGGTGCATATCGTGACCGGTGCCGACAGCGCTGCGCAGAACATCGAGAAATGCATCCAGCGCTGTGGTCTCGCCGTCGATGACATCGTGCTCGAGCAGCTGGCATCGAGTTATGCCGTGCTGACGGAAGATGAAAAAGATCTCGGTGTTTGCATCGTCGATATCGGCGGTGGCACCACCGACATTGCCGTGTTCTCGCATGGTGCGATCAGGCATACCGCTGTGATTCCCATCGCGGGCGATCAAGTCACCAACGACATCGCTGTCTCCATGCGTACGCCGACGCCGAGTGCGGAAGAGATCAAGCTCCGCTATGCCTGTGCGCTCTCGCAGCTCGCGAATTCGGACGAGACGATCGAAGTACCGAGCGTGGGCGATCGTCCCGCAAGGCGCTTGGCTCGCCAAACTTTGGCTGAGGTGGTCGAGCCGCGTTACGAAGAGCTCTTCGCCCTCATCCAAGAAGAGTTGCGTCGCAGCGGTTTCGAGGAGGTCATCGCCGCGGGCATCGTGCTCACCGGCGGTAGCGCCAAGATGGAAGGCGCCATCGAGCTCGCCGAAGAAGTTTTCCACTTGCCGGTGCGCCTCGGTGTGCCTGCGGGTGTGCGTGGCATCGCCGATGTCACGAGTAATCCGATTCATGCAACGGGCGTCGGCCTGTTGCTCTACGGCCGCGATCACACCGTGCCGGGCCAGCGCAGCCGCGTCATCGCCGGTGGCGCGCGCAGCATGGTCGATCGCATGAAGAATTGGTTCCAGGGAAATTTTTGATCTTTCGACATTCACGACACAGGAGCGACTCAACATGTTCGAACTGATGGATGCTTACAGCCAAAGTGCGGTAATCAAGGTTCTCGGCGTCGGTGGTGGTGGCGGTAACGCCGTCTCGCACATGGTGCAAACGGGAATCGAAGGCGTGGACTTCATGTGCATCAACACCGATGCGCAGGCTCTGAAGAACTCCAACGTCAAGACCGCGTTGCAAATCGGCTCGAACATCACCAAGGGCTTGGGTGCCGGTGCAAATCCGGACGTGGGTCGCCAAGCAGCCATGGAAGATCGTGATCGCATCATCGAGTTGATCGAGGGTTGCGACATGCTCTTCATCACCGCTGGCATGGGCGGTGGAACGGGTACGGGTGCCGCGCCGGTTGTGGCGCAGATCGCCAAGGAGCTCGGAATTCTCACGGTCGCGGTCGTGACGCGTCCGTTCAACATGGAAGGTAACAAGCGTTCGGTCGTCGCCGACATGGGCATGAGCGAACTCGCGAAGCATGTCGACTCGCTCATCACCATCCCGAACCAAAAGCTGCTCACGGTCCTCGGTCCGAAGACCACCCTGCTCGATGCGTTCAAGAGCGCCAACGGGGTGTTGCAGGGTGCCGTTCAGGGCATTGCCGAGCTGATCACGCGCCCGGGTCTCATCAACGTCGACTTCGCCGACGTGCGTACCGTGATGAGCGAGACCGGTATGGCGATGATGGGTTCTGGTCATGCGAGCGGTGAAGATCGCGCGCGTGTCGCCGCTGAAATGGCTGTCTCGTCGCCGCTGCTCGAAGACGTCAATCTGTCGGGCGCTCGCGGCATCCTCGTCAACGTCACTGCCGGCATGGATCTCGGCATCGGCGAGTTTGAAGAGGTCGGCAACATCGTCAAGGAATTCGCTTCGGAAGATGCGACCGTCGTCGTGGGTACCGTCATCGACCCGAACCTCAGCAACGAGTTGCGCGTGACGGTGGTCGCGACCGGTCTCGGACGCCCGCAAGCGCAGGTTGCGCCGGCACCGGCTCCGACGGCCACGCGTGCGGTCGGAGTTCGTGGCGAGGGTGTCGCCCGTCCGGTACGTCGTCCGTTCGCGGTCAGCTCCGACTACTCCAAGCTGGAGGTGCCGGCGATCGAGCGCCTGAAGGCAGCGGCCGGTGACGGTCTTGTGCACAGTGCCGAGCCGGTGGAAGACATCCTCGATATCCCGGCGTTTTTGCGTCGGCAGGCTGACTGACCGTCTTTGAGATAAGATTCGCCTCCGTCGTGATCAGGCGGCGCGCCGAACCTCGGTGCGCCGCCTGATTCGGAAGAAATCATGGTTGGTCAAAGAACTCTCAAGAACATCATGCGGGCAAGCGGTGTGGGCTTGCACACCGGCAAGCGCATCCTGATGACGGTGCGTCCGGCAGCCCCCGATACCGGCATTGTGTTCCGTCGCACCGATCTGCCGGAGCCGGTGGACATTCCGGCGCGCGCCGAGAATGTCGGCGAGACCATGCTTGGCACCGTGCTCCACAAGGGCGATGTGAAGGTGTCGACGGTGGAGCATCTGTTGTCGGCCTTCGCGGGTCTTGGCATCGATAACGCGCTCGTCGAGGTTTCCGGTCCTGAAGTGCCCATCATGGATGGCAGCGCAGGTCCTTTCGTATTCCTGCTCCAGTCGGCAGGCATCGAAGAGCAGCGTGCGCCGAAGCGTTTTATCCGCATCAAAAAGAGCGTACAGGTCGAAGACGGTGACAAGTGGGCCCGTTTCGATCCCTTCGATGGTTTCAAGGTGAACTTCGAAATCGAGTTCAACCATCCGATTTTCAAGCGTCGCGCTCAGCGTGCGAGCATGGATTTCTCGACGACCTCGTTCCTCAAAGAAATCAGTCGTGCACGCACGTTCGGCTTCATGCGCGATCTCGAATTCATGCGATCGCGCAATCTCGCGCTCGGCGGCAATCTCGATAACGCCATCGTTCTCGATGATTCGAAAGTGTTGAACGAGGGTGGCTTGCGTTACGAAGACGAGTTCGTCAAACACAAGATTCTCGATGCCATCGGCGATTTGTATCTGCTCGGCTTTTCGTTGATCGGCGAGTTCACCGCGTTCAAGTCGGGCCACGGCTTGAACAACCGATTGTTGCGCACCGTGCTTGCCGACCCGGCAGCTTGGGAAGCGGTGGTGTTCGAGCGACCGGAAGACGCGCCGATTTCTTACGTTCGACCGCCCGCGCTCGCGGCAGCCGGCTGAATCCGCACCAGCGATTTTTTCAACGACGGGTCTCGCGCCACGATCGCGCTCCAGTGCTCGGCGAGGGCATATCGCAACCTAGCCGACCACGCGGCGTTGCCGGCGTGCAGGGTGAGGCAGCCTTCACGGACACTCACCTGCGTCACGGCGCCCGCGAGTTCATCGCCCCATAGCGTCGCCAGAAATGCTTTCCAGTCTTCGACGCGGTCAGCCGCAGCGGCGATTCGTTGCTGGCCGAGACCGGCCTTTGCCAATAAGTCCTTGATTTCCAGAGGTTTTCCTCGGGGTCGGACTTGGCCGGTCGCTGTTTTGGCCGATTTTGGGTTGTTTCGCACAGTTGATTTGGGCATAGTCCCCGGCCTGTTCGGGCCGTCGACCCGTCTGCCGGAGCGAGTATCGCACCGCGAGGGTCTGTCGGCGATCTTCTCTCCCGCCGCAATCGGGGGTCTGGCATATGAGATTGATCGTGTTTGCGCGCCGCGCGGCCGGCGCATCCCGCGTCGATTTGTCCGGTCGTTTGGTGATTGCCACGGCCGCGACCGTGCTTTTGTCGTTGATGGCGGGTGCTTTCTACGCCGGTATTCAGCTGGGTTCGCGCGCTGCGTTCGATTCGGCGAGCCCGGGTGGTATTGCGCGAGCGGCGCTGCAACAAAAGCGGGAGCTCGAGGATCTGCGAGCCCGTGTTCAAGAGCGTATCGATGTGCTCTCGGCTCGGGTCGGTCAAGCCAACGCGCAGCTCGTGCGTCTCGATGAACTCGGCAAGCGTCTGGTCGAAATGGCAAACATCGATTCGCGCGAATTCGACTTCGGTTCACCCGTGGCGATGGGTGGTCCGGAGCAGCCGGGTGAGCCTGCCGCGGCCCCCGATCTGACTTCGATGATCGATGCCCTCGAGTCGCAACTCGCTTCGCGCGATGTGCAGCTCGGTGTGCTCGAGAGCCTAATTTTACAGCGGGATTTGCGTCGTCAGACCCTGCCCGACGGACGACCTGTTCGACAGGGTTATCTCTCGTCGGGCTTTGGAACGCGGCAAGATCCTTTCACCGGCCACGGTACCTGGCATCTTGGCGTGGATTTCGCCGGTAATGAGGGAGATCCGGTGATTTCCGTGGGTGCGGGCATCGTGACGTACGCCGGTGAACGCAGCGGCTATGGTCTCGTGGTCGATGTCGCCCACGGCGATGGCTTTGTGACCCGCTATGCGCACAATCGTCAACTCAAGGTGCGCGTCGGTGATGCCGTCACGCGCGGGCAACAGATTGCCGCGATGGGTTCGACCGGTCGTTCGACCGGTCCACACGTCCATTTCGAGGTTCTCCGTAACGGGCGGCACGTCAATCCGCTTGCCTACATCGACCGTTGACGTCGGTCGTTGAACCATTCGACCCGCCGACCGTCAAACCGTAAAATGGCGGTTTTAGCCGCAAGGTCCATAACTCCGTGCTGAATTTCCTTACCCGTATTTTCGGCAGCCGCAACGAGCGGTTGCTGAAGGCCATGTCCCGTGAAGTGCGCGCAGCGGCCGCCTTCGAGCCCGCGCTGCAGGCGCTTAGCGACGAGGCCCTCAAAGCCAAGACGGAGGAGTTCCGCGCCCGGCTCGCCGCCGGCACCACGCTTGATCAATTGCTGCCCGAGGCCTTCGCCGTCGTTCGAGAGGCAGGGCGTCGTGTGCTCGGCATGCGTCACTTCGACGTTCAGTTGATCGGTGGCATGGCACTGCATCGCGGACGCATCGCCGAGATGCGCACCGGTGAAGGTAAAACCTTGATGGCGACCTTGCCTGCCTATCTCAATGCGCTGCCGGGTGAGGGCGTCCACGTCGTCACCGTCAACGAATATCTCGCTCAGCGCGATGCCGAGTGGATGGGACCGATCTATCGCTTTCTCGGTTTGTCGGTCGGTGTGATTCGCAACTCGCAGAGCTCCGAAGAAAAGCGTGCTGCTTATCGTTGCGACATCACCTACGGCACCAACAACGAATTCGGCTTCGACTACCTTCGCGACAATCTCGCTTTCCGACTCGAAGATCGTGTGCAGCGTCAGCTCTCGTTTGCGATCGTCGATGAAGTCGACTCCATCCTCATCGACGAGGCGCGCACGCCGCTCATTATCTCCGGTCCCGCCGAGGAAGGTGTCGACACTTACGTCGCGATCAATAATCTGGTTCCGCGACTCGAGCGTGGCGAGACCATCGAGAAGAGCGCGACGTCTGCTTTTGCAGGTACCGAGACCGACTCGACCGGTGACTACACGGTCGACGAGAAACAGCGTCAGGTGCATCTGACCGAGGCCGGTCACGAGAAGGTCGAGGCGTTGATGATCGAGGCGGGTCTGCTGCGTGAAGGCGAGAGCCTCTACGATCCGGCCAACATTCGTCTGATGCATCATTTGAATGCCGCTTTGCGTGCGCATGCGCTTTACAAGCGCGATGTCGAATACATCGTGCGCGGCGGTGAGGTCATCATCGTCGATGAGTTCACCGGTCGTACGATGCCGGGTCGTCGTTGGTCCGATGGCTTGCATCAGGCCGTCGAAGCCAAAGAAGGCGTTCGCGTTCGCGAGGAAAACCAAACCATCGCGTCGATCACGTTCCAGAACTATTTCCGTCTCTACAAGAAGCTCTCGGGCATGACCGGTACGGCCGATACCGAAGCGCCCGAGTTCATGCAGATCTACGGGCTCGAGGTCAACGTCATTCCGACGCACCGGCCGATGATTCGAAAAGATCACGCCGATCTTGTGCATCTGACTCAGGCCGACAAATTCAAGGCCATCATCGAAGACATTCGCGATTGCGTGGGTCGTTCACAGCCGGTTCTGGTGGGCACCACCTCGATCGAAACCTCGGAACTGCTCTCGGGTGTTTTGAAGAAAGAAGGCATCGCGCACGAAGTGCTCAATGCCAAGCAGCACGAGCGCGAAGCGCAAATCGTCGCACAGGCGGGTCGACCGGGTTCGGTCACCATCGCCACCAATATGGCCGGTCGTGGCACCGACATCGTTCTCGGTGGCAGCCTCGAAGCGGAGCTCAACGCGTTGGGCGATTCGGCCAGCGAGGCGGATCGTGAGCGCGTGAAGGCCGAGTGGAAAGCGAGACACGACCAAGCGCTCGCCGCGGGTGGTCTGCACATCATCGGCACCGAGCGACACGAGTCGCGTCGTATCGACAATCAGCTGCGTGGTCGTTCCGGTCGTCAAGGCGATCCGGGCTCTTCGCGCTTCTATCTCTCGATGGAAGACAACCTGATGCGGATCTTCGGCGATCCGAACTTCACCAAGCGGCTGCTCTCGGCGGCTGGCATGAAGGAAGGCGAGGTCATCGAAAGTCGCATGCTGAGCCGTCGTATCGAGATGGCGCAGCGCAAGGTCGAGTCGCACAACTTCGACATCCGCAAGCAATTGTTGCTGTTCGATGATGTCGCGAACGATCAACGCAAAGTCATCTATCAGCAGCGCACCGAAATTATGGGTGCCGCCGATACGGCGACTGCGGTGCGTGGCATTCAGGAAGATGTGCTCGCGCGCGTGCTCGACGAAGCTCTGCCGCGTAACGTGCCGCACGAAGATTGGGATCTCGATGGCTTGCGCGACAGCATCCGCAAGGATTTCGCCACCGACGTCGATCCGAAAGGGTGGCTCACCGCCGAACCCGATCTTGATGAGCCGACCTTGCGCAAGCGTCTGCAGGATGCGGTGGCGGCCAACTACAACGCCAAGTCGCAGCGATATGGCGCCGAGCTCATGCACCAGCTCGAGAAGGACATCATGCTGCGCACGCTCGATCAGCACTGGCGCGAGCATTTGGCGGCGATGGATTACTTGCGCCAAGGCATTCACCTGCGCAGTTACGCGCAGAAGGACTACCGCTACGAGTACAAGCGCGAAGCGTACGAGCTCTTCAGCAGCATGCTCGATCGCGTGAAGTTCGATACCGCTTCGGTGTTGATGCGTATCGAAATTCGTAGCGAAGCGGATCTGCAGCGCGAGGAAGAAGAGCGTCAGCGTCGCTTGCTCGCGGCTTTGCAGGCGCAGCATGCAGAAGCGCAGTCGGCCTTGTCGGCGCCGGAGCCGAACGCAGCCGAGCAGGGCCCGCCGCCATCGGCGATTCCGCAGGTTCGGGCCGATCGTAAGGTGGGCAGAAACGAACCTTGTCCGTGCGGCTCGGGTAAGAAGTACAAGAGCTGTCACGGCGCCTTACAGGTCTGAAGCTCCATCGATTCTGATCCCATGCGAGTGGTGGCCGGAGCGCTGTGGGATCCGACAGGGCTCGTGCTGATCGCGCAACGCCCTCCCGGCAAGGCGCTCGCGGGGCGCTGGGAATTTCCCGGCGGGAAGCTCGCAGCCAATGAAACGCCGGCGGAGGCGTTGCGACGCGAGTTACGGGAAGAGCTCGGCATCGAACTCGATGCCTTCGAGTGGATGCTCGACATCGACAATGCACCGGATCAAAAGCCGCTGACGCTGCACTGCTTCGTGGTCACCGACTATCGAGGTGAGCCACAGCCACTCGACGGCCAGGGGCTGAAATGGGTCTCGATCGACGAGTTGCACGCACAAGACATCCTCGAAGCGGACCAGCCTTTCATCGAGGCTTTGCAGCGTCGTTTCGGGCGCGCAAGATAGAAGCTGGTTTTTGACGAACGATGGTGATTCGACGTGGCTACCGGTGAACTGATCGACGTGCGCAATCCGCGCACGGGCGAAATTGACTATCGATTCAACGCGCCGAGTGCCGAGGAACTCGCAACCACACTGGCGCGATTGCGCAGTGCACAACGCACTTGGGCCGCACGCCCCTTGGCCGAGCGTATCGAGATCTTGCGTCGCTGGCGCGTTGAATGGGTCGCGCGGCAAGGCGAGATCACGCGCGCGCTGTCGATCGATACGGGGCGCTATCTCATCGCCACCAGCGAAGTACAGTCCGTGATCGGCATGATCGATCGCTGGACCCAGCTCGTTCCCACCCTGGCGGCCGAAGAAGAACTGCGATCGCCCACCTTGCCCACGATCAGCTATCGATCGCAGTACGTGCCCTACGGTCTCGTCGGCATCATCAGTCCCTGGAACTTTCCCGTGTCGCTGTGCTTTATCGATGCGGTACCGGCTTTACTCGCCGGCTGCGCGGTGTTCGTCAAGCCGAGTGAGGTCACACCGCGTTTCGTCGAGCCAGCGATGCAGTCGATCGCGGCGGTGCCCGAACTCGCCGCCGTGTTTCACATTCAGCCGGGTGGACGTGCAACTGGCGAGCAATTGGTCGAGCGATCGGATGTCATCTGCTTCACCGGCAGTGTGGCGACGGGTCGACAGGTTGCTGCGAATGCAGCACGTCAATTCATTCCGGCGTTTCTCGAGCTCGGCGGTAACGATCCGCTCATCATCACCGCTTCGGCTGATCTCGAGCGGGCGACGGATGTCGCGTTGCGGGCCACGTGTCTTGCCACCGGGCAGGCCTGTCAGAGCCTTGAGCGCGTTTACGTCGATCGTCGAATCTTTGATGCCTTCGTCAAACGGCTCGTCGAGAAGGCGAGTGCCATCGAACCAAATTGGCCGGATATCCACGCCGGCACGATCGGCCCCTTCATCTTTGCGAAGCAGGCCGACACGGTCGCTGCGCAGTTGGCCGATGCCGTCGCCAAGGGTGCGAAGGTGCTTTGCGGCGGTCAGATCGAGGATCACGGTGGCAAATGGTTGCGACCGACCGTGCTCGTCGATGTGCATCACGGCATGCAGATCATGAGCGACGAAACTTTTGGGCCGGTCATCCCCGTGATGCCTTTCGATCGTATCGAAGAGGCGATCGAGCTCGCCAATGACGGTGTCTATGGTCTATCGGCGGGCGTGATTGCGGGCAGTCTTGAAGAGGCCGAGACCATCGGCCGCCAGATCGATGCCGGTGGGATCAGTCTCAATGACGGATCGCTCACCGCGATGTGTCACGAGATGGAAAAACACTCCTTCAAGCTCTCGGGTATGGGCGGCTCGAGGATGGGACCGGCTGGCTATCTTCGATTCTTCCGACGCAAAGTGCTTATCCGTCAGCACGGACAACCGGCTACCATGGCGAACATTGCCGAGGACAACATCAAGGGAACGCGATCATGAACATGCAAGAACCCGGTCTGCCGGAAATCAAACTCGAAACCGAGAGCCTCTATCGCGAGGAGGTTTTCACCGATCGTCGAGCGGGCACGGTGCGTCGCATGATACCCGTACTGCCGGATGGTTCGACCGACACGTCGCGCCCCGTGCTCTATATGGGTCAGACTCAGTTGATGACGCCGGGTGGTGTGTTGCCGCTCGGATTCGAGATCGAGGCGCCTGATTTGGCGACCGCTATCGAGCGTTTTCCGGAAGCGGTGCGTCGTGCACTCGAAGAGGCCATCGAAGAGGCGCAGCAGATGCGTCGCGAAGCCGCCTCGCGCATCGTCGTACCCGAGGGTGGTGCGGCGCTTGGTCAGAGCCTCGGCAGCAAGATCAAGATGCCCTGAAGATCGAGTCGTCGCCGTCGGCAACACGCTGATAGACGACGTCGAACTCACCGGCATTGCGTAGCGTGACCTTCAGGTCACGCAATAATCCATCGTGCAGATCGTAGATCCAGCCATGGACCTGGAGGGGTTTGCCTGCATCCCAGGCATTTTGGGCGATCGTCGTCTGGCCGACGTTCAGCACCTGCTCGATGACGTTGAGTTCACACAAGGCTCGGAGGCGCTGCTCCTCGGTTGGTAGCTTGTCGAGCCTCGTGCGATGTTTCTTCATGACGTCTTGCACGTGGCGTAGCCAGTTATCGATGAGCCCCAAGCGCGTGTTTTGCCAGGCCGCCTGTACGCCACCGCAGCCGTAGTGACCACAGACGATCACGTGCTCGACCTGTAGCGCATCGACTGCGTATTGCAGCACCGAGAGACAGTTGAGATCGGTATGCACCACGACATTCGCGACGTTGCGATGCACGAAGAGTTCGCCGGGTAACAGACCCACGATTTCATTGGCGGGCACTCGACTGTCCGCGCATCCGATCCAAAGAAAGTCGGGTGATTGTTGGCCGACGAGCTTTTCGAAGAATTGCGGATCCTCCGTCGTCATCCGCTCGGCCCAACGACGATTGCTTTTCAGCAGCGGGCTCAGCGGCGGCATGAGGTGTTCTCCTGCAACGTCCGTGCGAAGAATCGCGCCACGGTGTCGTAGCCGTGTGGCCCGGTGTTCGGAAATCGCATCAAAGCATGCTTACTGCCGGGATAGGGCATCACCTCGAACGGTTTGCGCAAATCCTGCAAGGTTTTGAATAGCGCCGTGCTGTGCGTGAAGAGCACGTTGTCATCGGCCATGCCATGCATGACGAGCAGACAGCCGCGTAGATTGGCGGCGTGCGTCATCACCATGCCGTCACGATATCCCTCTGGATTATTTGACGGCGTGCTCATGAATCGCTCGGTGTAGTGCGTGTCGTACAGACGCCAGTCGGTGACGGGCGCACCCGCAACACCGGCGGTGAAATACTCCGGCGCGCGCACCATCGCCATCAGTGCCATGTAGCCGCCATAGCTCCAGCCGAATATGCCCACTCGTCGCGCATCGACATAGGGCAGCGTACGCAGGAACTCGACACCGCGAACTTGATCGTCGATCTCGATACTGCCCATACGGCGATACAGCGCGCCCTCGAAGGCGGTGCCGCGGAAGCCGCTGCCGCGATTGTCGAGAGTGAAGACCAAGTAGCCTTGCTGAGCGAGCAACTGCCGGAAGAAACCCTCGTTGCCGCGCGGGAAGCCACCCCAAGCATTTCGGACGCGCTGATTACCGGGGCCACCATACACATCGACGATCACGGGATAGCGTTTCGCGGGATCGAAATCCATCGGTTTGATTAGTTGGTAGTACAGCGTTTGGCCATCAGCCGCCTGCAGCGTGCCAAACTCCGTGCGCTGATGTGCCGCACGATAGGGCGCGTAAGGATGTGACGTGTCGAGCGTGTTGGCGACGAGCACATCGATTTTGCGGCCATCAATGCGTCGAAGCGTGAGTGACGGCGGTGTATCCGGGTTCGAATATGTGTCGAGCCACAGTTGCCCGTTGCTCGAGAGCACATTCGAGTGCCAGCCTGCTGTCTCGCTGATACGCCGGATACTTTGCTCGATTTCGCTCGGCTCGCTGCTGCCATCGAGTGGCGCGCTGTAGAGATGTCGCTCGAGCGGCGTGTCGCGATTAGCCGTGAAGTAGACGACACCGCGTTTCTCGTCGATCGCCTCGATGGCGCGTTCACCCGCATCACCCACCACCATCCAGTTGCCGCTCGTGATGGGTCGGATGAGACGGCCATCGAGTCCATACAGATAGAGGTGCTTGTAGCCCGATCGCGCCGAGGCCCAGATGAAAGCCGGTCGCGACTTGAGGAAGGTCAGTTCCTCATAAAGATCAATCCAGGTATCGCTCCGCTCTTCAAGCAGACGCTGGGTTGCGCCGTTCTCGACGTCGATGCGCAGCAGCTCGAGAAATTGTTGGTTGCGCGACTGCTTCTGCACGGCGAGTGCCTTCGAGTCTGGCATCCAGTTCACGCGGGCGAGATAACCATCGCCCGCCGCGGCCGTCGGCAACTCGCGAGAATCGATCCGCTGACTCGACAGTGTTGCGACGAAGAGATCGACTTTGGCATTTGCTCTGCCGGCAGCCGGATATCTTTGACGAATCACTTTGACCGTATCGGCGTAAATCTCAAAGCGTTCGACTTCATCGACGGGCGACTCGTCGACACGGGCATACGCCATTCGCGTCTCGTCGGGCGACCACCAATAGCCCGTGCTGCGATCCATTTCTTCTTGTGCGATGAATTCAGCCATGCCGAATGAAATGAGGCCTGCACCCGCTGTCGTGATGGGGCGCTCTTCACCCGAGGCAAGATCGATCACGTAGAGATTCTGCTCGCGCACGAAGCTGACGTAGCGTCCGCGCGGCGAGAAACGCGCATCGGTCTCGGCAGCGGCGGTATCGGTCAGACGACGCACCGCGCGATCGGCGGTCGCTGCAAGATCGTAAAGATAAAGATCGCCATTGAGCGGAATGAGCAGGCGACGCGAGTCGGCGGAAAAATCGTATTCGACGATCCCCGAGAGCGACGAGGTGCGCGCGCGCTCACGGCGGGCTTCTTCTTCGGGAGAGAGTGCCGCCTCTTGCGGCACGAGCGCGGCCGAATCCACTAGCAGTCGATTTTCGCGGCGTACGGTGTCGTAAGCCCAGATATCGAGCCGATCCTTGTTGGTGGCTTTGCCTTGCAGATAGGTGATGAGCTTGCCATCCGGCGAGAATCTCGCGCCGCGCAACGAGGCGCCTGACAGATCGGGTGCGGCGAAAATACGCTCGATTGTCAGCGATTCAGTGGCGAAGGAGGTAAAAGGCAGCAGTGCTGCCATTAGCGCCCAAAGTGAGCGCCCAGTGCAGGTGGTGGGCATGAACAACCGGCCTCCAGTAACATCAGCAACCCCGGCTCGCAGTTTAAGAGAGGAACATGCTGCATCGCCACTTCATCGGCCTGACGGCCGCTTTCGGGATCGTCTTCATGTCTGGCAATTTCACTCTAGCCAAGGACCTTGCATACCCCGTCGTCGAACGAGGCGATGTAGTCGACAACTATCACGGCGTCAGCATCGCTGATCCTTACCGTTGGCTCGAGAACCCGGAGGCACCCGCGACGCGTGATTTCGTGCAGCGTCAGAATGCGTTTGCCGAACCACTGCTCGAGGCGCTGCCGCAGCGCGCCTGGATTCGTTCGCGTCTTGAGACGCTATGGAACTACGAACGCGTGGGTGTGCCGCGTAAGAAGGGCTCGAACTATTTCTTCTTGCGTAACGATGGCCGTCAAAACCAGAGCGTGCTCTACGTGGCCGATGCGCTGGATGCCACACCGCGCGTATTGTTTGATCCGAATGCCACTCGCGATGACGCGACGGTCGCGCTCGCGCGTTTCGAGCCGTCGCCCGATGGCAAATTGCTCGCGTACTCACTCTCGGATGGCGGTACCGATTGGGAGATCTGGAAGTTCCGTCGCGTTGCTGACGGCGTCGACCTGCCGGATGAACTGCGTCAAACAAAGTTTTGGGAGCTGAGCTGGGCTGCCGACGGCTCGGGTGTGTATTACAGCCGTTATCCGGCTCGGGCCGATGATTCCTCGCGTGGTGACGACCAAGGACAACCGGCGGTGTACTTTCACCGCTTGGGTTCCAATCAATCCGATGACAAGCTCGTTTATCGTGTAACTGATCATCCGACGCGAGCGCCTTCAGCATCACTGTCGGAAGATGGCAACTGGTTGTTCATTTCGCTCTTCGATGGCTATCGCGCCAATGGTATCGAGGCGATCGATATGCGGGTGCCAGGAGCAAAGCCGAAAACCGTGTTCGGCGCATGGGATGCCCGCTACACCATTCTCGGTAACGAGGGCGATACGCTCTTCGTGCAGACTACCAACGCGTCACCGCGCGGGCGCATCATTGCGGTGGACATCAAAGATCCGCAGCCGTCTGCTTGGCGTGAGCTCGTGCCTCAGTCCGATCTCGCTATGGATGAGGCCAGTTACGTCGGCGGTCATTTGATCGTGCGTTATGTGCGCGATGCGCACGGAGTCGCCAAAATCTTTGATCGAAACGGCAAAGCGAAGGGTGAGGTCGATGTCCCTGGCCTCGGGACGATTGCGGGATTCTCGGGTGGCGCGAAAGACACGGAAACCTTTTTCGCCTACGCAGACTATCTGAGCCCGGGACAGGTGCTGCGTCTCGACTTGAAGACGCTGAAGACCTCCGTATTCCGAGAGCCCAAGATCGCGGCCGATACTTCGCCCTACGAGACTCGGCAGGTGTTCTACCGCAGCAAGGACGGCACGCGGGTGCCCATGTACATCACGCAGCGCAAAGGCACTCCGCGCGATGGCAAGTCGCCGACGCTGTTGTATGGCTACGGTGGCTTCAACGTCTCGATCACGCCCGCTTTCCGTCCGGCCGTGATCGCCTGGCTTGAGATGGGTGGCACTTACGTCGAAGCCAACCTGCGCGGTGGCGGTGAGTATGGCGATGCTTGGCACGAAGCCGGTACGAAGACGCGTAAGCAAAACGTCTTCGACGATTTCATCGCCGCAGCGGAGCACCTCGTCGCCGAGAAGATCACATCGCCGGCGCATCTGGCCATCTCCGGTCGCAGTAACGGCGGGTTGTTGGTGGGTGCGACCTTGCTGCAGCGACCCGATCTCTTTGCCGCGGCGCTACCGGCGGTCGGTGTGCTCGACATGTTGCGCTATCACACGGCGAGTGCGAACGCGCGGCAGTGGTCGTCCGACTACGGCCTTTCGGAAAACGCAGAAGAGTTTGCCGCGCTGCGTGCGTATTCGCCCGTACACAACGTGAAGCAGGGTGTCTGTTATCCGGCCACGCTCGTGACGACCGCCGATCGAGACGATCGCGTCGTGCCCTGGCATAGCTATAAATTTGCCGCGGAGTTGCAGCGCGCCCAAGGCTGCGCCAAGCCCGTGTTGCTGCGCGTAGAAACGCGTGCAGGTCACGGTGCGGGCAAGCCAGTCTGGATGCAGATCGACGATTTCGCCGATCAGTGGGCGTTCATTGCGGCGGCGATTGGCATGGAGCTGCCGAAGCGCTGATCCTTGCGTCGGCCGCGCGCGATGGGTTCACGACTGGCGCGTCAGGCGATAGACGCGTTCGGCGAGTGCTGTGACGCCGCGGTCGATCATGCGCGGATAGTCCGCGAGGACTTCGATGCGCTCGAGAGTCTCGATGAGGTGATGCGCTCCATAGAGCGTTCGCACCTCGCTCTCGAGCACCGCGTGCGGCGGCCCCTTCATTTGGCTCTGGTCGTATTCCATGGTCACGAGCAGACTGCGTGTTCCCGGTGGCGAGAGTGCCGTGATCTGTGCCGCGTAGTCGCGACGCATCGCGGGCGGCAACGCGACCAGCGAGGCACGATCGAAAATGGCATCGATCGGGCCGAGCGTGTCGGGTGTAAGGTCAAAGAAATCCCCGCAGCGCAGATCAATCGCGGTCTCGCTCGGGTGCTCGGCGCGAAATTCCTTGACGGCCACCGGTGAGAGCTCGATGCCAACGACCTGATGACCGGCTCGCGCGAGCCAGATGAGATCGAGGCTCTTGCCCGCCAAGGGTACGAACACGCGACTGCCTGCGGCGAGATTCAGCGAATTCCAATAGCGCTCGAGCGCCGCATGCGGCTTTGGCATATGAAAGCCGATCTCATGCTTGGCCCAACGCTCATGCCAAAAAGGAGCTTCCATCGAAAAACCTGTTTCGAGATTAGGCTTTCGCGCTCGGTCGAGCGGCGATCGCGGTGTGCCAACGCTTCAGGTGATCCTGACCCTCTTGCAGTCGGATGCCCGAGGGCTTGCCGAATTCGAGCGTCGTAAAGCCGACGATGTCTGCGAAGCTGAAATGGTCGCCGGCCAGAAATTCACGATTGGCCAGTTCGCGATCTAGGCGCTGCCACTCGTCGAGCACGGTCTGCTTGGCGAGCGCGCCATACTCGGGAACCTGCGTGATGCGCCCAGCCCAGAACTTGTGCGTATGGCGAAACGCATGCGTCGTTGGCACGTAAACGCGAAACATCAATTGCAGCACGATCGATTCGATCTCAGCGCGCTCGCGATCGCTCCGGCCGAGCAGGGCAGGTTCCGGCTGCATTGCTTCGAGATAGCGACAGATGGCGAGTGACTCGCGGAGGCGCGTGCCGTCAGCGAGCTCGAGCACAGGGACTTCACCGAGGGGGTTCACCGCTAAGAAATCGGCAGATCCCGTATCACCTGCGGCGATGTCGACAGCGATGGTTTCGTAGGGCAGGCCTTTCTCGGCGAGGAACATGCGCACACGGCGCGGGCTCGGCGCGAACGCGTTGTCGTAGAGCTTGAACATCGATCAGCCGCAGCAGACGAGTTCGAAGGGCACTTCACTCTCGACTTGCCGTGCGCGCTCGTTCTGTCCCTGCCACGACACGAAGCGCACGCTGGCGCGATAGTGACTGCCGCTGATCTCCGGATAAATTCCGAGCGACGGATCGATCGCGACGCGCAGCAACTGCACGGGGTTGTTGCGCTCGAACGTGACGTGGAACACACCATTGATCGCCGTCTCGGCGCGGACCCGGCCGCCCTGACGAGTGAGCCAAAGTAATTCGGCGATCGCATCGCAGAGGGGGCGTAGCAGAGCGAGCCACTCAGAGAGGGTGCGCTCGCGCACCTCACTCGATTGATTGAGCCAGTAAAAGAAATCCGGCAGATCGAAATCGCAGGTTCCACCTGGGATCGTGCTTCGGTGTCGAACGGCTGCAAGGAAGGGCGAGTCGCGTAGCGGTTGCAGATACGCCGAACCGGCGCCAAGCAGCTCGGTGCGCAGACGCTGCAGATTGCCGACGAGTGTCTGCAGTCGCTCGACATCCACCCCGGGCCGACGCTGGTATTCGGTCAACAGACCGATCTGCCGCTCGAGTTCTTTGAGCACATCGGCACGGGTATCGGCGCGCGTGATGATCGCGAGAATGTCGAGCATGCTGCCGATGGCGGCGCGGCTGCCCCACTGGCTCTTGGAGTTCGCGTGATAGACGGCCTGGTTGTAGAGGAAGTCGATGCGCAAATAGGCGCGCATCCGCTCTGTGAGCGGTTGTTCGAATACCAACGGCTCCGCGCCCAATAGGGGCAGAGGTGCCGTTCCCTCCCCGGCCTGCTCGGTCATTTCACTATTCTGAACGAGCGCCTTTGGTCGCGTAAACCGAAAGTTGCAGATATCGGCGGTGTAGGGCGTCGACTTCGATAGACAGCTTGTCTCGGTCGCCATCGTTCACGATGACATCATCCGCAATAGCGAGGCGTTCCGCGCGCGAGGCCTGCGCCGCCAGTACGTTTCGGGCTGAGATTTCGTCGACCCCATCGCGCTGCATCACCCGCTGGACCTGAAGCTGCTCCGGGCAATCCACTACGAGCACCCGATCGAAATCGCGGCGGCCACCGCCCTCGATCAGCAACGGAATCATATGGATTTGGTATGGCCCGACTGCCGTTTGAGACCATGCTTGCATGCGAGCGCGGATCGCCGGGTGCGTGATGGCTTCGAGATCGCGGCGCGCCGCTGGCTCGGCAAAAACTTGCTCGCGCAGGGCACGTCGATCAAGGCTGCCATCGGCTTGCAAAACGCCATCGCCAAAGCGCCGGCGGATTGCCTCCAACGCGGGGCTGCCTGGGGCCACGACCTCTCGGGCGATGACATCGCTATCGACCACGGGCACGCCGTGCGCCGTAAATAGCGCGGCGACGGCTGACTTGCCGCTTGCGATGCCACCGGTCAGTGCCACTCGAAACATGTCAGTGGGTCATCGCAGTTGATCGCCGAAGAGCAAGGCGAGCCAACCTGCGATGGCGAGATACGGACCGAACGCGATGGGTTGATGACGCGAATGTCGGAAAGCGAGGATCAAGACGATACCAATCACTGAGCCTGCCACGGACGCTGCAAGTACGATCGGGAGCAACATCGCACTGCCAAGCCAAGCGCCGAGTGCCGCCAGCAGTTTGAAATCGCCGTAGCCCATGCCTTCCCTGCGGGTGAGCAACTTGAACAACCAGTACACGCTCCACAGCGCGAGATAACCGAGGGCCGCGCCGAGAATCGCATCGCTCGGGCCGGTCGCGTAACGCCCATCGAGGTCGCCAAGCGGTAGCAGACTCGCCAGCAACCCGAGCCACATCAAAGGGAGGGTCAACTGGTCTGGCAGATAGTGCGTGTCGAAATCGATGAGCGCGAGGGCGAGCAGGAAAGCGGTGATCACGAGCGCGGCGATCAGCGGCCAACCCGGCCCAAACCTCCAGGCCGCGATCGCGAAGCAGACGGCCGTAAGCAATTCGGTTGCAGGGTAGCGCCAAGGAATCACGCTCGCGCAGTCGGCGCAGCGCCCGCGCAGCCAGAGCCACGAGAGCACGGGGACCAGGTGTTGGATACGAATGGGGGCTTTGCAGGCGGGGCAATGCGAGGCAGGACTCGCTAAATCGAAACGCGGCTGCTCTACGGGCGCTCGCCCAGCGAGCTCGTCGCACTGCGAATGCCATTCGCGCTCGAGCATTTTGGGCAGTCTGTGGATGACGGTATTGAGAAAACTACCGATCAACAGGCCGCCGATCCCGGCCACCACGATGGTCTCCATCAGGCCGAAGCGGCTCCAGTCGATCAGCGTTTCGATCATTGCGACATTTCTCCCTCGGAAGGTTCCCTCAGGCCCCCGTTTCCGTGAAAATGAGAGTTTAGTCCAGTGTCGAAGGGGGGTTCCGGTGAATCTGCACGAATATCAGGCCAAGGAAGTTTTTTCTGCTTACGGCATACCCGTTCCAGCGGGTCGTATTGCCTCGACCCCCGACGAGGCGGTGGCAGCCGCTGAAGCGCTCGGCGGTTCGATCTGGGTGGTCAAAGCCCAGGTGCATGCGGGTGGGCGCGGCAAGGCCGGTGGCGTGAAACTCGCCAAGGACACCGCTTCGGTTCGTGCAGCGGCAGCGGCCATGCTCGGGACGCGCCTTGCGACCAAGCAGACCGGTCCGGAAGGTTTGCCGGTCGGCAAGGTCTATGTCGAGACGGGTTCGGCGATCGAGCGCGAGATCTATCTCTCGCTGACGCTCAATCGCGAGAAGGGTCAGATCGCGATGGTCGGTTCCGCTGCAGGCGGCATGGACATCGAAGAAGTCGCCGCCCACTCACCCGAGAAGATCACGACGGTCAACATTCACCCGGCTGCGGGCTTGCAGCCGAACCAGTGCCGTCGCATGGCGTTTGCGCTTGGCTTCAAAGGTGATCAGATCGCGCAGTTCCAGAAAATCGCGATGGCGCTCTATCAGCTCTATCTCGAAAAAGACGCGGCGCTCGTCGAAGTGAATCCCCTGATCGTCACCAAGAGCGGCGATCTGCTCGCGCTCGATGCGAAGATCAACATCGATGCGAATGCGGTGTATCGCCAGAAAGCGATCGCGGCGATGCGCGATGAGTCGCAAGAAGATCCGATGGAATTGCAGGCGAGTCAGCACGATCTGAACTACGTCTCGCTCGATGGCGACATCGCCTGCATGGTTAACGGAGCGGGTCTTGCGATGGCCACCATGGATCTCATCAAGTTGCACGGCGGATCGCCTGCCAACTTCCTCGATGTGGGTGGTGGTGCCACCGCGGAGCGCGTCACCGTCGCGTTCAAGCTCATTCTGTCGAACCCGAAGGTCAAGGCGATTCTCGTCAATATCTTTGGTGGCATCGTGCGCTGTGACCTCATAGCCGAAGGCGTGATCACGGCCGTGAAAAACGTCGGCGTGAAGGTGCCGGTGGTGGTGCGCCTCGAAGGCACCAATGCCGAGAAAGCCCGCGAGATGCTGGCAACGAGTGGCCTCAAGGTCATCGCCGCCGCTGATCTCACCGACGCTGCACAGAAGGTTGTCGCGGCCGCCCGCTGACACCTTCGCACACTCAATCAGGATTCGATCATGAGCATACTTGTCGACAAGAACACCAAGGTGATCTGCCAGGGCTTCACGGGTAAGCAGGGCACCTTCCACTCTGAACAATGCATCGCGTACGGCACCCAGGTTGTGGGCGGCGTGACGCCGGGCCGCGGCGGTGATACCCACCTCGGTCGTCCGGTCTTCGATACGGTGCACGATGCCGTTGCGGCGACGGGCGCGAACGCCACGATGATCTATGTGCCCGCCGGTTATGCCGCGGATGCGATCCTCGAAGCGGCTGATGCTGGCATCGAATTGATCGTCTGCATCACGGAAGGCATTCCGGTGAACGACATGGTGCGCGTGAAAACCGCGCTCGCCGGTACGCGTTCGCGTCTGATTGGGCCGAACTGCCCCGGCATCATCACGCCGGGCGAGTGCAAGATCGGCATCATGCCGGGCTTCATCCATAAGCCCGGTTGTATCGGCATCGTTTCACGTTCGGGCACGCTCACATACGAAACCGTGTTCCAGACCACCAACAACGGTCTCGGTCAGAGCACCTGCGTCGGCATCGGTGGTGATCCGGTGCGCGGCATGAACTTCATCGACGTGCTCGAGCTGTTCCAGAACGATCCGAAGACCGAAGGCATCGTGATGGTCGGTGAGATCGGTGGTAGCGACGAAGAGGCGGGTGCCGAGTTCATCGCCAAGCACGTCACCAAGCCGGTCGTTGCTTATATCGCGGGTGTCACCGCGCCTCCGGGCAAGCGCATGGGTCACGCAGGCGCCGTCATCGCCGGTGGCAAGGGTACGGCTGCTGACAAGTTCCGCGCCCTCGAGGCTGCCGGTGTACGCACCGTCAAGTCTCCGGCAGAACTCGGCTCAGCGATCGAAGAGCAACTGCGCAAGCGTCGCTGATTGGATGCGCGACCGAGTGTGAGTGCCTCGCGCTTCAAGCTCGCTCTCGCGCAGCAAAACTTCCGCGTCGGCGATGTCGCCGCCAACTTGCGTTGTATGCAGCAATGTACGCAAGTGGCGCGCGACGCGCAGGCGGATCTCATCGTCTTTCCCGAGCTCGCGCTCGTCGGTTATCCGCCAGAAGACCTGTTGTTTCATCGCGGCTTACGAGCGCGGGTCGATGCGGCGTTGCGGCAGCTTGCCGAGACCGCTGATGGCATCGCGTTATTGACGGGCTACCCGGAATACAGCGAGACCGAGATCTACAACACGGCGGCGGTGTTCTCGGCTCGTCGCGAGCTTGCGCGATATCGCAAGCAGCAACTGCCGAACTATCAAGTGTTCGACGAGAAGCGTTATTTCCGCGCCGGTGATCAAACCGTGATCGTCGAGATTGCCGGTGTGCGCATCGGCATGCTCATTTGCGAAGACATTTGGCATGCGGCGCCCGCGGCTGCTGCGCGAGAAGCCGGTGCCGAGTTGTTGCTCGCCATCAATGCCTCACCTTTCGAGGTCGGCAAGCAAGTTCAACGCGAAGATGAACTTCGAAAACGCGTCAAAGAAACCGGGTTGCCGTTCGTCTATCTCAATCTCGTCGGCGGTCAAGACGAGCTCGTATTCGACGGTGGCAGCGTCGTGCTCGATGCGCGAGGTGACATCGCGCTGCGAGCGGCGGCTTTCGAATCGGTGATCGAATACGTCGAGTTCGAACGTGATGCAAGCGGAAAACTCGCGCCTATGCGGGCACAGGTTGCGCCCGTTGCGAGCGACGATGAAACCATCTATCGAGCGCTCGTGCTGGGTGTTCGCGATTATGTCGATAAGCACGGGTTTCCCGGTGTGGTGCTCGGACTTTCGGGCGGCATCGATTCCGCGTTGACTCTGGCGATTGCAGTCGATGCGCTGGGTGCCGAGCGCGTGCAAGCGGTGATGATGCCCTCGCGATATACCTCGGATATGAGCGTGGAAGATGCTGCGTTGCAGGCTCGCCGACTCGGTGTGAAGCACAGCGTGATTTCCATTGAGTCCGTGTTCGAAACCGCGTTGCACTCGTTGCGCGAGGAATTTGCCGGTCGGTCACCCGACACCACGGAGGAGAATCTGCAATCGCGCTGTCGAATGCTGTTCTTGATGGGCATCTCGAACAAGACGGGTCGGATGTTGCTGACGACCGGTAACAAGAGCGAGATGGCCGTGGGCTATGCGACCTTGTACGGGGATATGGCGGGCGGCTACGCGCCGATCAAAGATTGCAGCAAGCTGCGCGTCTATCGACTTGCCGCTTATCGAAATTCGCTGGTGGCATCGGGCGAGTCGCCCGTGATTCCACAGCGAGTCATCGAGCGTGAACCGTCAGCCGAATTGCGGCCGGATCAAAAAGACGTCGACTCCCTCCCGCCGTACGAGGTGCTCGACCCCATCCTCGAGGCTTTCATCGAGGAGGACTGCTCTGTCGAGGAAATCGTGGGTCGGGGCTTCGAGCGCGAGACGGTGCTGCGAGTGCTCGGAATGGTACGTCGTAATGAGTACAAGCGCCGCCAGGCACCGCCCGGGGTGCGCATTAGTCGTCGCGCGTTCGGACGCGACTGGCGTTATCCGATTACGAACGGCTACCGAAACTGAACCAGCGTTTCCACGGCGCCCGCATCGGGCCCTCTGCATCACCGGGTCGCGGTGGCTCGCTGTAGTTAGCGGCGTAGACCTCACGCGTTTGCGCGGCGAGCTCTGTCATACCAAGCGCGTCGTAGGCCGTGATCATCACTTCGAGCGCATCGCGGATCGCGGGCGCTCCATCAAATTGCTCGATCGTCTGCTTGGCGCGTTGCGCCGCGCCGATATAAGCGCCACGGTTGAGGTAATAACGCGCGACGTAGATTTCGTAGTCGGCTAGGCGATTACGAAGGTGGATCATGCGCCGGCGAGCATCGTGTGCGTACTCGCTCTTCGGATATTCGTCGACGACGCGGCGGAACGAATTGAAGGCGCTGCGCGCCGTCTGCGGCGGGCGTGCATCGAGATCGACGTTGAACCAGCGCTCGACGAAGTTCGCCGAGCGTTCGAATTCGACGAGCCCTTTGACGTAGTACGCGTAGTCGATGCGCGGGTGGGTCGGATTCTCACGAATGAACGTATCGGCTTGGTCTATCGCCGACTCGGTCTCGCGTCCCTTGTAGTAGGCGTAGATCAGATCGAGTCTTGCTTGGCGCGCTTCCGCAGCAAATGGGTAACGCGCTACCAGGGCTTCGTAGATACGGATGGCGTTGTCGAAGTCTTGCCGATCGAGCGCCTCGCGCGCGCGCTCGTAGACGAGTGTCGGTCCGCCGCGGGCCTCATCACGATCTTCGCGATTGGTTTGGCAACCCGTCAGCAACAGCAAACCCAACATCAAGGGCAAGGTGAGGCGACGCACGGAGTTCGAGAGGGCGGCTCTTTGCATCGTGGCATTATAGCGACGGATGAACCTCGAAACTCACGATGTGGAAATTCCGCCGTCATCGGCGGGCGAGCGGCTCGATGTGGCGCTTGCGCAGTTGCTGCCGCAATTTTCTCGCTCTCGGCTGCAGCGTTGGATCGACGAGGGGCGCGTCACACTCGATGGCCGCACGCCCAGCCGGCGCGAGGCGGTCTCAGCAGGTCAGCGGGTGAAAATCGAGGCTTTGTTCGAGGTGGACGATCGTGTCGCGGCAGGCGAGGCCTCCGTTCCGTTTGAGATCCTGCATCGCGATGCCGCGGTCTATGTGATCAACAAGCCGGCCGGTCTCGTGGTGCACCCGGGCGCGGGTAATCGCGAGGGAACCTTGCAAAACGCGCTGTTGCAGATCGACCCAGAACTTGCGCGTGTGCCGCGCGCGGGCATCGTGCATCGACTCGACAAGGACACCTCGGGTTTACTCGTCGTTGCGCGCACGCCGGCGGCGCAAGCGGTGCTGGTGCGTGCGCTCGCCGATCGCGAAGTCGGGCGCGAATATCTCGCCTTGTGCTTGGGCGTGCTGACCGGTGGCGGTACCGTCAATGAACCGATTGGTCGACACCGCACGCAGCGCACCAAGATGACGGTGCGCGGTGATGGTCGTGAGGCCATCACACACTATCGAATCGAGCAGCGTTATCGCGCGCATACCTTGTTGCGCGTGCAGCTCGAGACCGGGCGTACCCATCAAATTCGCGTGCATCTTGCCCACATTGGCTATCCCATCGTCGGCGACCCGCTCTACGGCGGCCGGCGGCGTTTACCCGCGGGTGCAAGCCCAACGGTGATCGACGCGCTCGCGCAGTTTCGTCGGCAGGCGCTGCATGCCGCGCGTTTGTCGTTCGAGCATCCGAGCAGCCGGCGCGAGATGAGTTTTGAAGCACCTTTGCCGGGCGATTTTCGTGATTTGCTCGCCACGCTCGATGCGGAAGCGGGTTGATCAGATGGTCGGTGTGATGAAGCCCGAGTGGTCTGCGCCTGTGGGCGTGCAGTCGGCTTTCACCCTGCGCAGTGGCGGGACGAGTCGCCCGCCTTGGGATTCGCTCAATCTCGGTGTGCATGTCGGCGATGACCCGCTCGCCGTGCAACGCAATCGCGAGCGCTTGCGCGCCGCACTCGACTTACCCGCCGAGCCGCACTGGCTCGATCAAGTGCATGGCGTCGATGTCATGACTTTTGATCGACCCGCGCCGGAGGGCAGCACGGTGCACTCGCCACGCCCGATCGCCGATGCCGCGATCACGTGCGAGCCGGGAGTCGTCCTCGCAATCCAAGTGGCCGATTGTTTGCCGGTGCTCTTTAGCAGCGACGATGGGTCGGTGCTGGGCGCCGCTCATGCGGGCTGGCGCGGACTCGTGGCCGGTGTGCTTGAGCGCACGTTCGAAGCCATGGTTGCGGCCGGGGGCGTGACAGGATCGCGCTTGCGAGTGTGGCTAGGTCCCTCGATCGGACCGGCTCATTTCGAAGTGGGGGACGAGGTTCGCGAGGCTTTCATCGCCGCCGGTGACTCGGCCAGCGCCTTCGTCCAAAACGCACGCGGTCGCTGGCAGTGTGATTTGCCGGCGTTGGCTCGCGCACGGTTGGCGCGTCTCGGGGTTACTGCGGTGGCGGGTGGCGATTGGTGCACCGCGGCCGATCCGGTGCGGTTTTTCTCGCATCGGCGGGACCAGCGGACAGGCCGGATGGCCGCGCTGCTCTGGCGGTGTTAGAATATAACACTATGGATACCTTGCTCCCGATCGTGGCGTTCACCGCTTTGGGCGGCCTGCTGAGCGCGACGATCGCGGCGGCTTTGCTGTGGTTACCAGGCGCCATTCGCGACCGCGTCTTGCCGCATGCGGTGAGTTTCGCGACCGGTACGCTGCTAGCCACGGCGCTACTCGCACTCGTGCCGCATGCCATGGCAGGTGCCGGGCCCTTCAAGGTTCACGGTGTCGGCGTCGCTTTGCTGGCGGGTATTGCGCTTTTCTTCGTGCTCGAGAAGTTTCTGCTGTGGCGTCACTGTCACACCGAGGCGGTCGAGACCGAGCATGCGCACGAGCATCATCGGCAGCACTCGTCGGGCGCGCTCGTGATGATCGGCGATGGCTTTCATAACTTCGTCGACGGTGTGTTGATTGCCGCCGCTTTTCTGACGGACGTACACCTTGGAATCGTGACTGCCTTTGCCATCATGGCGCACGAAATCCCGCAAGAAGTCGGCAATTTTGCTGTGCTGCTGCACGCGGGCTTCAGTCGCGGTAAGGCGCTGGTATGGAACATCCTCTCGGGTCTCACCGCGGTGCTCGGCGGCGTTGTTGGGTGGTTCGCCCTGCGCGATGCGATGACGCTGTTGCCCTATGCGCTCGCCGTGGCCGCGGCGAGCTTGCTCTATGTTGCGGTTGCCGATCTGATTCCCGGCTTGCACCGGCGCACCGATCCGCGTGCGAGTGCCGCTCAAATCTTCTGGATCGGCGCGGGCATTGCGCTCGTGGCGTTCGCCGAATCGCTCGTGCACTAAAACGCATACACTAAAAAGCCGGGTCAACCCGGGCGGCCCTTGAAAGACGCTGACTAGCCCTAACTTCAGGGGGTAGTGATAGTGCAACCCCCACGAGGGCCTGCTCATGCGTCAAGACAAACTGACCGCTCGGTTTCAGCAAGCGCTGGCCGACGCCCAATCGCTGGCTTTGGGCCGCGATCATCAAATTATCGAACCGGCTCACGTTCTCGCCGCACTGATCGATCAGCAAGGCGGTACGGTCAAGCCGTTGCTCGTTAAAGCGGGTGGCAATTTGCCGAAATTGCGTGCAGAGCTGCAATCAGCGCTCGATCGTTTGCCCAAAGTTCAAGGCGCAGCCGGTGAAGTTCACATCTCCAATGATTTGCAGCGACTACTGAATGTCACCGACAAGCTCGCGCAACTCAAAGGGGATCAGTTCATCTCGAGCGAGCTGTTCGTGCTCGCAGCGTACGAAGATAAAGCCTTACTCGGCCGCTTACTCAAAGACTGCGGCTTTGCGCAGGCAGCGATCGAGAAAGCCATTACAGACGTGCGCGGTGGTGAAAAAGTGCAAGACGCTAACGCTGAGGAGAATCGTCAGGCGCTCGAGAAATACACGGTCGATCTGACCCAACGCGCTATCGACGGCAAGCTCGACCCGGTGATCGGTCGAGACGATGAGATTCGTCGCACCATCCAAGTGCTGCAGCGTCGTACCAAAAATAACCCGGTCTTGATCGGTGAGCCCGGTGTCGGTAAGACCGCGATCGTCGAAGGACTCGCTCTGCGCATCGTCAACGGCGAAGTGCCTGAGAGTCTGCGCAACAAGCGCATTCTTGCACTCGATATGGGCGCCTTGATCGCGGGTGCTAAATTCCGCGGTGATTTCGAAGAGCGCCTGAAGGGTGTGCTGAACGATCTGTCCAAGCAGGAAGGCCAGGTCATCCTTTTCATTGACGAGTTGCACACCATGGTCGGTGCCGGCAAAGCCGACGGCGCCATGGATGCAGGCAATATGCTGAAGCCTGCGCTTGCGCGCGGTGAGCTGCATTGCGTGGGCGCGACCACGCTCGATGAGTATCGCAAGTACATTGAAAAAGATGCGGCGCTCGAACGTCGCTTCCAGAAGGTGTTGGTCGATGAACCTTCGGTCGAAGACACCATCGCGATTCTGCGCGGCTTGCAGGAGCGCTACGAAAATCACCACAAGGTCGAAATTACGGATCCAGCGATCGTGGCGGCCGCGACCCTCTCGCATCGCTACATCACCGATCGACAGCTGCCCGACAAGGCCATCGATTTGATCGACGAGGCCGCGGCACGCATCCGCATGGAGATGGACTCGAAGCCCGAGACGCTCGACAAGCTCGAGCGGCGCATCATCCAGCTGAAGATCGAGCAGGTTGCGTTGCAGAAAGAAAAGGACGAAGCCACACGCAAGCGCTTGGCCGCGCTCGAAGAGACGCTTGCGCAGCTCGAGAAGGAATATGCTGATCTCGAAGATATCTGGAAGAGCGAGAAGGCGTCGCTGCAGGGTGCCTCCGGCATCAAAGAAAACCTCGAGAAGCTCAAGCTCGAACTGGAGGCGGCACGGCGCAAGGGTGATCTTGCCCGCATGGCCGAACTGCAATACGGCAAGATCCCTGAACTGGAAAAAGCCTTAGTCGAGGCGCAGGCCGCCGAAGGTAAGCAAGGGCAGTTGCTGCGCAATCAAGTGACTGACGAAGAAATTGCCGAAGTCGTCTCCAAGTGGACGGGCATTCCGGTCTCGAAGATGCTCGAGGGCGAGAAAGAAAAGCTGCTGCGCATGGAAGAGGCTTTGTCGCGCCGCGTCGTGGGTCAGGATGAAGCGGTGCGCATCGTGGCCAACGCGATTCGTCGCTCGCGTGCCGGTTTGTCCGATCCGCGCCGGCCTAACGGGTCGTTCTTGTTCCTCGGGCCGACTGGCGTCGGTAAGACTGAGCTTTGCAAGGCGCTCGCGGAGTTTCTCTTCGATACCGAAGAGTCGATGGTTCGCATCGATATGTCGGAGTTTATGGAGAAGCACTCGGTCGCTCGCTTGATCGGCGCGCCGCCGGGCTACGTGGGTTACGAAGAGGGCGGCTACCTCACCGAGGCGGTGCGTCGTCGTCCCTATGCCGTTGTGTTGCTCGACGAAGTCGAGAAAGCGCATCCGGACGTGTTTAACGTCTTGTTGCAGGTGCTCGACGATGGTCGACTCACCGACGGTCAGGGTCGCACGGTCGACTTCCGCAACGCGGTGATCATCATGACCTCGAACTTGGGTTCGCAGGTCATCCAGGAACACGCGGGCGAGAAGAACTACACGCGTATGAAGTCCGCGGTGATGGAGATCGTGCAGCAGAACTTCCGGCCCGAGTTCATCAATCGCATCGACGATATCGTCGTGTTCCATCCGCTCGGTACGGCGCAGATCCGCTCCATCGTCGACATCCAGTTGGGTCAGTTGCGACGGCGTCTGATCGATCGGGGCCTCGACCTCGCGCTCGATGAGGCCGCGCTCGATCTGCTCGGCGAAGCGGGCTTTGATCCGGTTTACGGCGCGAGACCGCTCAAGCGTGCCATCCAGCAGCAGATCGAGAACCCGCTGGCGCAGCAGTTGCTGCAGGGTCGTTATGCGCCGGGTGATCGCATCCGCGTCGGTGTCGACGAGGAGGGGCGATTGAGTTTCGGCAAGTCGGTATAATTTGTGACATGCCTTTCTACGAATACCAATGCAGTGCTTGCGGCGAGCAGATCGAGGTCATGCAAAAGATCTCGGACAAGCCGCTACGCAAGTGCCCCGAATGTGGCAAGAACACGCTTGTCAAACTGATCTCGGCGCCGGTGTTCCGGCTCAAGGGCAGTGGTTGGTACGAGACGGACTTCAAGTCGGAGAACGACCAGAAGCGCAACCTCGCCGGCGACGAGTCATCGGGCGAGGGCAAGTCGTCCGACAAATCGCCCGAGAAGGCGAGCGACAAGGCGAGCGAGAAATCGAACGACAAGCCGGCTGAAAAGTCGTCGGATAAGGCGGCGGACAAGCCCGTTGCCAAGTCGGCAAAGGCCAAAGCAAAGCCCGTCGCCAAAACGAAATCTGCGGCCAAGGCCAAGCCCGCCGCGCGCAAGTCGGCACGTCGATGATCGCCTCGTCTCGGCTTGCGCCCGAGACGATCATCGAGCGCGAACGGGCGCTATTCAGAGAGCGCTCGCCACGCTCCTCGCAGCTCGCCGAGCGCACTCAGTCGCATTGGCTATCGGGCGTGCCGATGCATTGGATGGCGGATTGGGGCACGCCATTTCCGTTGTTTGTCTCGAAGGCGAATGGCGTCACCCTGACCGATGCCGACGCGCACCTCTATCTCGATTTTTGTTTGGGTGATACGGGCGCGATGTATGGACACTCGCCCGAGCCCATCGCCGCCGCGATCACCACCCAGTCGCGACAGGGTCTGACCTGCATGCTCCCGTCAGAGTCGGTCGCGAGCGTGGGCGCTGCGTTGGCTGCGAGGTTCCAGTTGCCGTTTTGGCAGGTGACTCAAACGGCGACCGACGCAAATCGTGCGGCGCTGCGGTGGGCACGCGCCATCACCGGGCGCTCAAAAATATTGGTGTTTCAAGGTTGCTACCACGGTACCGTCGAAGAGACGATGGTGCGCTTACGCGGTGGCCGCACCGTGCCGCGCGAAGGAGCGATCGGCCCTGCGTTCGATGCATCGAGCGCCGCCGTAGCTATCGAGTTCAATGATGCCGAGTCGCTTGAGCAGGCACTCGCCACGGGTGAGATCGCCGCCGTCATTGCCGAGCCGGTGATGACCAACATTGGCATGGTGCTGCCGCAAGCGGGTTTTCTCGATCACTTACGCGAGCGGACACGGGCGCACGATGTGCTCTTGATTCTCGATGAGACCCACACGCTCTCCTCGGGGCCGGGTGGTTATGCTGCAAGCCTCGCATGGCAGCCCGATTTTTGGGTCTGTGGCAAAGCCATCGCGGGTGGCTTGCCAGCGGCCGTGTTTGGCTTCAGCGATGAAATCGAAGCGCGTATGCGAGTCGTCCTTGCGCATCGCGAAGCGGGTCACTCCGGCATGGGCACGACTCTGGCGGCGAATCCCTTGGTTTTCGCAGCGCTCTCGGCAGCGCTCAAACATTTACATACTGAAGTCACGCATGCGGCGATGCAAAACGGTGCGGCGCGACTCGAGCAGGGGCTCAAGACGCTTTTTGCCGCGCAAGGTCTCGATTGGCACGTGTCGCGGGTCGGCGCACGACTCGAGTTTGGTTTTGGACCCGCGCCGCGCAACGGCAGCGAAGCTGAGCGTGCGATGCGACCTGTGCTCGAACACGCGCTGCATTTGTGGTTGCTCAATCGCGGACTGCTCGTCACTCCGTTTCACAACATGATGCTGACCGCACCGATGCTACCCGGCGGAGCCGTCGATCGTTTGTGTGCGAGTATCGGTGAGTTTCTCGAGCAAGTGGATTTGAAGGCGAGCCTTGCATGACTCAAATAGATCGCACGCGCGAGTGGCATACGCAGGACTGGCGCGAGTTTCTATCTCAGAATCCCGATCTCGAGTCGGTGCAGTTGTTCATCACGGATCCTTCCGGTGTCGCGCGCGGTAAAACCGCGAGCGTGCAAGAGCTCGAGCGTTTGTATTCGAACGGGCGCCCGGTCGCCGGTTCCATCTTGGGTCTCGATATCACCGGCACCGATGTCGATGGGACCGGGCTTGTATGGGATACCGGTGATGCCGATCTGCTGTGTCGTCCGGTGCCCGGCACTTTGGCGCGAGCGCCATGGCTCGCGAAACCGACGGCTCAAGTCATGCTCTCGATGTATGCGCTGGACGGTCATCCTGCGCCCGCTGACCCGAGGCACGTGCTGACGCGCTGCATCGAGCGGTTGCGGTCGAAGGGGTTCAAGCCTGTCGTGGCCGTCGAACTTGAGTTCTATGTGTTGGATGAAGCCACGCACGAGCCGGCAGGTTCACTGCGTCGAGCAGAGGGTCGTATCGAGGCTTACAGTCTGGCGCGACTCGAAGAGCTTGCACCGATGTTCGATGAGGTCTACGCCGCTGCGCGCGCGCAGGGCATTCCGGTCGAAACTTTGATGTCCGAGTATGCACCGGGTCAGTTCGAGCTGACGCTCGCGCATCGCGACGATGCATTGCGCGCAGTCGATGAGGCGATTCTGCTCAAGCGCTTGCTGCGCGGCGTCGCGGCCAAGCACGGCAAGGTGCTCACCTTCATGGCCAAGCCCTTTGCCGACCTCGCTGGCAGTGGTATGCATATTCACGTGAGCTTAGCTGCGGCGCAGGCGGGCGGGTCGACTGATAACTCGACCAATAATTCAACGAGCGCCAACCTGTTCGCTGCCGATGATCCTGCCGGCACGCCACTATTGCGCCAGGCGATTGGCGGTTTGAAAGCGACCATGGCCGAGAGCCTGTTGGTCTTTGCACCCAACGGCAATTCGTATCGCCGATTTCGCAGCCAAAGCTATGCGCCCATTGCCGCGAGCTGGGGTGTCAACAACCGCTCGGTCAGCCTGCGTATCCCGACTGGGCCTGCAGCCTCGCGTCACCTCGAACATCGCATCGCCGGGGCGGATGCCAACCCCTATCTCGTGGTTGCTACCGTGCTCTCGGGTATCCAGCATGGCATTGAGCAGGCGCTCGATCCGGGTCCGCCCGTGGTCGGTAATGGCTATGCGGCTGCGGAGGCCGCCGGCGCCCGCCGGGAGTTGCCGGCGACCTGGCACGAGGCCATCGAGCGGGCCGCCCGCTCCGAGTTCCTGCAGCAGGCCTTGGGGCCTGACTTCTTGAAGATTTTTTTGGCGATCAAGCGTCAGGAATGCGAGCGGTTTTCCGCCGAGGTGACCGAGCTCGATCGGCTCTGGTACCTGCGCAGCAGCTGAAGCGGGCCCAACTGGGAAAACCGCGTGTTGCGCCGCTGGCGGCGTCTCCGTAACATCCCCGCCCCTTATGCGCACTCATTATTGCGGTCAAGTCAACGAAACCCTCATCGGCAGCACCGTCACCGTCGCGGGTTGGGTCCACCGGCGTCGCGACCATGGCGGCGTGATCTTCGTCGATCTGCGTGATCGCGACGGTCTCGTGCAGATCGTGTGCGATCCGGATGCGGCCGAGGTATTCGCCGAAGCTGAGAAACTGCGCAACGAATTCGTCGTCAGCATCACAGGTTTGGTGCGGGCGCGTCCTGAGGGCACGACCAACGCGAACCTCGCGTCCGGCAAGGTCGAGATGCTCGCGCGTCACATCGATCTGTTGAACCGCTCCGAACCGTTGCCGTTCCAGCTCGATGAGAACGTCTCCGAAGAAGTGCGTTTGAAATATCGCTACCTCGACCTGCGTCGTGATGTGATGAGCCAGCGCCTGCGTCAGCGTCACGAGATCACCAAGGCGATGCGGCACTATCTCGACGATGCGGGCTTCGTCGACATCGAAACGCCGATGCTCACCAAGGCCACCCCCGAGGGTGCGCGCGACTATCTCGTTCCGTCGCGTACCCATGCCGGTAAATTCTTCGCGCTGCCGCAGTCGCCGCAGATCTTCAAGCAGCTGCTGATGGTCTCGGGCTTCGATCGCTATTACCAGATCGTGCGCTGCTTCCGTGATGAGGATCTGCGTGCTGATCGTCAGCCTGACTTTACCCAGCTCGATATCGAGACCTCCTTCTTGTCGCAAGATCAGATCATGGATCTGATGGAAGGTCTCATTCGCCACATTTTCGTGAAGGTAGCGAAGGTCGAGTTGCCAAATCCCTTCCCGCGTATGACGTACGCGGAGGCCATGCGCCGCTATGCGAGCGACAAGCCGGATCTGCGTATTCCTCTCGAGCTCGTGGATGTCGCCGATCTCGTCGCCGACTGCGATTTCAAAGTATTCGCATCCCCCGCTAAAGATCCGAACGGTCGGGTGGCCGCATTGTGCGTACCGCAGGGCGGCAAGCTGACGCGCAAAGAAATCGACGATTACACCGCCTTCGTGGCGCGCTATGGCGCCAAGGGTTTGGCCTACATCAAGGTCAACGAGCGCGCGAAGGGTCGTGATGGCTTGCAGTCACCGATCATCAAATTCCTCTCGGATGCGGCAGTCGCCGGTATTCTCGAGCGCACGGGTGCGGCTGATAACGATTTGATTTTCTTCGGCGCCGATTCAGCTAAGGTGGTCAACGACGCGATGGGTGCGTTGCGCCTCAAAGTTGGTCACGACCTGAAGCTCGTGCAGGGTGAGTGGGCCCCACTGTGGGTCATCGACTTCCCGATGTTCGAGTTCGACGCCGACGAGAATCGCTGGAGTGCGATGCACCATCCATTCACTTCGCCAAAGAATCTCGATCCGGAGGCGCTCAAGGCCAATCCGGGTGGCGCGCTCGCCAAAGCCTACGACATGGTGTTGAACGGTTCCGAGATCGGTGGCGGTTCGGTGCGTATCTATCGCCAGGACCTGCAATCGACGGTATTCGATCTGCTTGGCATCGAAACCGAAGAGGCTCGTCGCAAGTTCGGCTTCCTGCTCGATGCATTGAAGTTCGGCGCACCGCCGCACGGGGGTATCGCGTTCGGTCTCGACCGTCTTGCCATGCTGATCTCAGGTGCCGACAGCATTCGCGATGTCATCGCATTTCCGAAGACGCAAACGGCGGCCTGTCCGCTCACCGATGCGCCGACCGAGGTCTCCGAGAAGCAGCTGCGCGAGTTGCACATCCGCGTGCGTCAGCCAGCCGCTGCCGCCGGCGGCTCGGCAACGCCGGCGCCCGCTCAGGGCTGAGGCTTAAAGCGTTTAGTCGAGCTTCTTGCGCAACTCGTAGAGTTGCTCGAGCGCCTCGCGCGGGCTCAAAGAATCGGGGTTGAGTGCGCGCAGCGCCTCAATGATCGAGCGCGCTTGAGCCTGTGCCAAATCCGTATCTGATAGCGTGCTCTGCGCGCCGTCGTGCTCCTCGTGGGTCGTCCCTGCTGGCGCTAAAGCGAGCTCCCCTTGTGGTCCGCCGTCACCGCGACGCAGTGCTTCACTCTCTAGTGCCGTGAGATAGCGTTTGGCATCCGCCAAGACCTCGCGCGGAATGCCCGCGAGTTTGGCGACGGCCAAGCCATAGCTGCGACTCGCCGGACCCGGTTTCACTGCGTGCATGAAGACGATGCCATGTCGATGTTCGGTGGCATCGAGGTGAACGTTGGCGACGCCCGGTAATTCCGCTGCGAGTGCCGTGAGCTCAAAGTAATGCGTCGCGAAGAGCGTGAAGGCACCGACTTTCGAGGCGAGATGACGCGCGGTCGCCCACGCGAGTGAGAGCCCATCGAAGGTGCTCGTGCCGCGACCGATCTCGTCCATCAGCACGAGGCTGCGCGGTGTGGCGTTGTGCAAAATGTTAGCGGCTTCGGTCATCTCGACCATGAAGGTCGATCGACCACCGGCAAGATCGTCGCCTGCACCGATACGCGTGAAGATGCGGTCGATGGGGCCCAGCAGCGCCGACTCGGCGGGCACGAAACTACCCACGTGAGCGAGCAGCGTGATCAGCGCGATCTGCCGCATGTAGGTGCTCTTGCCGCCCATATTCGGGCCGGTAATGACGAGCATCCGAGTGAGGGCATTGAGGTCGATGTCGTTCGGTACGAACGGCTCGCTCAAAAAGCGCTCGACGACGGGGTGTCTACCACCGCGGATTTTCAGTACGGGCTGCGCCGTGAATTCGGGTGCGACCCAGCGCAGGGCCTCGGCACGCTCGGCAAGGCTCGCAAGCGCATCGAGATCGGCGATAGCCGAAGCGCTCTCCTGCAAGGTGGCGAGTGTCAGACCAAGCTCGGTCAAGACGGCTTCATATAACTCTCGTTCTCGCGCTAACGATTTCTCACGCGCACCGAGGACCTTATCTTCGAAGCTCTTGAGTTCCGGCGTGATGAAGCGCTCGGCATTTTTTACCGTTTGCCGACGGATGTAATCGGCGGGGACTTGTTCGGCTTGGCTACGCGAGATTTCGATGAAAAATCCTTGTACGCGGTTATAGCCGAGTTTCAGTTGCGAGAGGCCTGTGCGTTCACGCTCACGCGCTTCGAGCTCGAGCAAATAGGCGTCGGTATCTTGCGAAATTTTTCGCAGCTCATCGAGTTCGGCGTCGTAACCTGGAGCGATCACACCGCCTTCGCGGATGAGCGTAGCCGGTTCCAGGTCGATTGCTCGCTCGAGCAGTGCGAGTTCACTTCGATGCTCGCCAATCGCGCCACGGCGCTCGGCAATGAGCGCAGCACTGACCGGATTCAGCGTCGCGCGCAATGTGGGTAGTGCGGTCAGCGCAGCACGCAGCGCCGTCAGATCGCGTGGTCGCGCGGACTTCAACGCAACGCGGGCCAAAATGCGCTCGATATCGCCGATCGGCGCCAAGGCGTCGCGCAAGGCCAGGTAGCTGCGCGTTGCCAGTAATTGCGTGATGGCCTCGTGCCGCTGTCGCAGCAACGCATGGTTGGTGATCGGGCGATTGAGTAGGCGCCGCAACGCGCGTGCGCCCATGGCGGTGATCGTCGTATCGAGCAGCGCGAGGAGAGTCGCATCGTCACGCCCTTGCGCACTCGAGTCGATTTCGAGATGACGTCGCGTGACGGCATCGAGGTGCAGGCTTGCGTGTCGATCTTCTACGCGCAGGGCGCGCAAATGCGGCAGCGCGGTGCGCTGCGTATCGCGCACGTATTGCAACAGTGCACCGGCGGCCGATACGGCGAGTGGCATCGCGCGTTCACCCGTCGAGTCGATCCCATAGCCCTGCAGATCCAGCGTACCGAGTTGCTCCGTGAGCAAACGTCGCGCGGTTTCGTGTTCGAAGTGCCACACGGCTCTGCCGCGCCACGCGAGATGGCCGGTGCGCTCGCGCAATTCAGCGCCGATCTCGCCGAGCCATTCTTCAGGCACGAGCAGCTCGGCCGGTTGCAGTCGCTCGAGCTCGGCGATCAGCGCGGCGTGCCCGCGTCCTTCGAGCACCGAGAAACGTCCAGCGCCAAGATCGAGCCACGCGAGTCCGAATCCATCACCCGAGGGCAGTACGGCAGCGACGAGCGTCTCGCGTCGCTCATCGAGCAGCGCTGCGTCGGTGACGGTACCGGGCGTGATGATGCGGACGACCGCGCGCTCGACCGGTCCTTTGCTCTTGGCCGGATCGCCAATCTGCTCACAGATCGCGACCGATTCGCCTTTGCGTACGAGCCGCGCGAGGTAATTCTCCGCGCTGTGATACGGCACGCCCGCCATCGGAATCGGCGCACCCGCGGACTGACCGCGCGCGGTGAGGGTGATGTCGAGGAGTTGCGCCGCACGCTTGGCGTCATCGAAGAAGAGCTCGTAGAAATCGCCCATCCGATAGAAGAGCAACACGTCCGGGTGCTGCGCCTTCAGGCGAAGATACTGCTGCATCACGGGCGTGTGTTCGGCGCTCATCGCGCCATTATCGTCCATGCGATACTGCCCCTGCATGGAACCTCGTCGCGACACGCCATCGTTCGATCCCGCGCTTGATCGACTCATCCGTCGCTTGCTCGCAGAGCAGCTCACGGTCGCGACAGCCGAGTCCTGCACGGGTGGATGGCTCGCCAAGGTGCTGACCGATCGAGCCGGCTCTTCGACTTGGCTGCTCGCCGGTTGGGTGGTCTATAGCAACGAGTCCAAGCAGCGCGAACTTTCGGTACCGGCTCGCCTGTTGCGTCAACATGGGGCTGTGAGCGAAGAGGTTGCAGCGGCTCTGGCCAAGGCGGCCCGGCGACAGAGCGGTGCCGATTTGGCGGTGGCGATCAGCGGCATCGCGGGGCCGAGTGGCGCTGTGCCCGGGAAGCCTGTCGGCACGGTGTGCTTTGGCTTTGCCCGCAAGCACGGGCGTAGCTCAGTGATTGAGACGGTGACCAAACGCTTTCGCGGTGACCGTGATACCGTTCGGCGCGCTGCGGTGCGCTCTGCGCTGATCGGTTTATACAGTATGGCCTCCAAAGGCTCCCTGTATAGCCAGTGAACGCTTCCTGAAATAACGCGCTTCACCCTGTTTTTCGGCTTATTCCACGCAGTTTGCTGTGGGATAATTCGCTCACTTTCTCACCCTTTCCCGCCAACCTTTTCTCGGGGATCTCATGGACGACAATCGCAAAAAAGCCCTCACCGCGGCGCTCGGTCAAATCGAAAAACAATTCGGCAAGGGCTCGGTCATGCGCCTTGGCGACGCCTCCGCTTCCTACGACATCGAGGCAGTCTCGACCGGCTCGCTCGGTCTCGACATCGCGCTCGGCATCGGCGGTTTGCCGCGCGGTCGCGTCGTCGAGATCTACGGTCCTGAGTCCTCCGGTAAAACCACGCTCACGCTCGAAGTCATCGCCGAGATCCAACGCAATGGCGGCACCGCCGCGTTCGTCGACGCCGAACACGCGCTCGATCCCGTCTACGCCGAGAAACTGGGCGTCAACGTGAACGACCTCTTGGTCTCCCAGCCCGACACCGGCGAACAGGCTCTCGAAATCACCGACATGCTCGTCCGTTCGGGTGCCGTCGACGTCGTCGTCGTCGACTCGGTCGCGGCGCTGACCCCGAAGGCCGAAATCGAGGGCGAGATGGGCGAGCTGCAGGTCGGTCTGCACGCGCGCCTGATGTCGCAAGCGCTGCGCAAGCTCACGGGTAACATCAAGCGCTCCAACACCATCGTCATCTTCATCAACCAGATCCGCCTCAAGATCGGGGTGATGTTCGGCAATCCCGAAACCACCACCGGCGGTAACGCGCTGAAGTTCTACTCCTCCGTCCGTCTCGACATCCGCCGCATCGGCGCGATCAAGAACGGCGAAGAGGTCATCGGCAACCAAACGCGCGTCAAGGTCGTGAAAAACAAGGTGGCACCGCCGTTCCGTGAAGCCGAATTCGAAATCATGTACGGCGAGGGCATCTCGCGCGAAGGCGAAATCATCGAACTCGGTGTCGCGCAGAATCTCATCGAGAAGTCCGGCTCCTGGTACGCCTACAAGGGCGAGCGCATCGGCCAGGGCAAGGAAAATGCCCGCGAGTTCTTGAAGACCCATCCGGATATCGCCCGCGACGTCGAGGCGCAGATTCGCGCCAAGTTGCTCGTGAAGCCTGGCAAGTCAGGCGCGGCTGAGGCGCCCGAGAAAGACTGAGCCCATTTCGGGTTTTAGCCCCTCGTGATCTCACGCGCCGGCTTTCGTAACGCCGCGCCGGAACACCCGGAGAGTCCGGAGTCCGCGCGGCGTTATGCATTGGGCTTGCTCGCGCGCCGCGACTTCGGCTCGGCTGAGCTCATCAACAAACTTACCGTGAAGGGTTACACCGCCGAGGCTGCGGCCGAGGCGGTCGCCGCGCTGCAGGAAGAGCGGCTTTTGGACGACGCTCGCAGCCTAGAGGCCTTCGTGCGGGCCCATGCGGCTCGTGGGCAGGGGCCGATGCGGCTACGCCAAGAGCTCGCGGCGCGCGGTTTCCCGGCCGCCGATATTGAGGCCGCCCTAGAATCCGGCCCCGATTTCGTCGCGCTGTGCCGCGAAGTCCGGCAGCGCAAGTTCGGCGCTAAGCCGCCCGGTAGTTGGGCGGAGAAGGGCAAGCAAGCGAGATTTTTGCAGTATCGGGGCTTTTCATCGGATCATATCCGGCTGGCACTGGGCCAGGACCCTGAAGACCTCTGAAAAACCCCGCATGACTCCGCCGAC
>JACCDM011412060.1_pt1 | contig 53740 bp, 126 predicted proteins | sample 7445851 | NCBI WGS metagenome assembly JACCDM01 (sample SAMN15323438, study PRJNA562643) | freshwater metagenome | isolation source: river surface water | place: USA:Blue River Watershed | collected 2017-08-16
ATTTAAATTTAATATAGTTTTTTAATAAAAAAAATACTTAAAAAAACTCCAGAAAAAACCAATTATTTTTTTGAGAAATATTACTAAAAATATTACGAAAATTTTCGCTAATTAAATGAGTTTTTTTAATTCTTAATTAGAAGTATTTTTTTTGTTTAATTGGAGTTTTACATAAAACAAAAACCTATCGAAAAATTGAGAAAAGTAGATGAAATGAAAAAAATTAATATAATCTTCCACAGTGGGGTTTTACCACTTTTTTTATCTGGTTAAATATAAATAACTTTTTGAATAACAATATAATAATTATATTTGAGTGGAACAAAATGGTAACAAGTGGGAAGTAGTGGTTTTTTGTGGTAAGATATAAAAGTAGATATTTTTTGTTTTTTGATACAGGAAAGTGGATTACTATTCTATCCACATTTTTACCCCTATTGTTTTGAAAAATTCTCAACCATTAATTTTGTGTAGAACTCCTAAACATATCCACTTTTTTTGTGGTAAAACTCCTAACTAATTGAGTTTATAAAACGTTGAATTACTATAAGATACATAAGGTTCATAAAGTGGACAATTTGAATTGTGTATATAGATGTAACAAATTATATATTTTAAACGTATGAAGTTTTACAAAGTTTCAAAGGAGTTTTACATGAATATTTTTCACTCTGTAAAACTCCAATTAAATATAAATTAAATATAAAAATTATATTTAAATTTTTGAATCATTTTTAATGCTTTGATTTATCACAATAAATTTTTGAAATTTGAAATATTGTCAATAGATTTTATCAGGAGTTTTACAAAATTAGATATACATTAAAGTTTAGTGTACTTGGAAAAAAGTATTTTCCAAACATATTAAACTTAACTGTATAACCCCTAAATATGTAAAACCCCCATATTCCAGCTCGATGGTCCCTTTATAGTTTCCGTAACAACTTCTGAAATAATTTCGTAATTATATGTGGTTTTGAACATTATCTTGTTGAAAACTTTTTTAAAGTTTTATCTAACGTTATTGATAATATAAAAATAATATGTACTTTAGCATTGTAATTTATAATTTTTCTGGTGTTTTACAATTTGGTTTTAACTTAGAAAAAAGTCATAAAACATTGATTAACAAATTATTATTTTTATATAACAAATTAACTATTCATTTCGTAACTATTTGTAATTAATAAAACCAAAATTATACTTTAAATGAAAACAAAAAAAGAACAAGTTCCCAGTTTTAAGGAATCAGATTATGAGGATTTAATGCTTATCTCTTTTATAAAAAGAGGTGACCAGAACGCATGTAGGAAGCTTTTTAAGAAGTATGCTCCTATATTAACGAGAAGGTTTCGGACTAATTTTAAGAATCAGGAAGACTTGAGAGATGTTGTAATAGAAATTATGCAAAAGATGTTTGAGAATATTGACCGATATGAAAGGCATTATACATTTAATTCCTGGATAACTGCGCTTGCTCATAATTATATGACTGACCATTTCCGGAAGAAGAAAAGGAAAGTATCCGACATTAATAGTTTCTCCATTGACATTCCTATTTCTACGGATACAGGAGAGAGTGTAATGATAGACTTACCAGATGATTCACCTGAGCATATGGTAGCAGCTCCTGAAATTGAGCGACAGGCGAGTTTGGAATATGTATACAAGGTTATCGACCGGTTTCAGGATGAAACGATAAGTTCGTTTCCTAAAGAGACCAGAGAACTTTTTTTAAATTACAAAATAAAAGGACAGTCGTTATCTGAGATAGCTAAAGAGACTGGTTTAACGTTTTCAGAAGTACGGAAAAAAGTCTATTCTGTTCGGGATGCAGTGGAGAGGACTAAGCTGGAGCAGCGTATGTTGGAGATGTACCTTAAAAAGGATATGTCATATGAATTAATAGCCAAGAAGCTTAAAATGAATTTGAATACTTTGAAAGTAAAACTAATGAGAGCGAAGCAGCATGTAATTGATACTATTGACCCAAGAATTATGGTAATGGAAATTTCATCAATTTACACGTTGGAACAGCTTAAAAAAGAAAATTTTGTATTAACTTCGAAAGAAAATCTTGTATGAGAATAGTATTTATCGAAGAGGTTTGTGTTGATAATGTACTGGGTATTTGTATTGAAGTGGGTCGTAAGGCTGTTTTGGATGAGGGAGAACAGACTGTAATTTTAGAAGAGGTCGATTTAATTTCTCTCAACCAAAAGATAGAAGGGGGGGATTATTCAACACTTAAAATTTTGATGTTGGGACATTTTTCTCAAAGTATAATTCCAAAAGATTCTTATATCAGATTAAAGCCTGGTTTTTAAATTAAAGTGTTTAGTGTTTTTGGTGATTTCCTGATAGACGTAAAAAATCTATCAGGTTTTTTTTTGAATTTAAAATTATAATTTATAATTTTGATAATACTTCTATAAATCTATCAAATGTCTGACTATTATAATAATTTCGTTGTAAACACTTTGTTACCTGAGAAATTAGTAAAGCAAAATGATTTACTTGATAATGCTCAATATTTAATGTTGGCTATACTGGAGCATTTGAAGTTGGATATTATGGGTGGTTTAAATTTAAATAAAACTTTAGTAAACAAACATAAAAATTTGTTATATGAAGGTTTGGGTATTATGGTTGGAAGTTATAATGGACTCTTTGGTGATACTCAATTTTATTTAAGTGGTATACCGTTAATCTTTAATCCAAATGGGTTACAAATTAATACTTCCAAACAAATCAAGCAATACATTGAGTGTGATAAAATATCAGAGCTTTGTTTTGAGCAAAAAGCTTATATCAAGCCTATTAATTTAAAAAACCCGGATAAATACTATGGTGTATTTAATTCTCTGAAGGATGCTATTAAAATAGTTAAGGAGAATGATTTTGTAAAAATAGGAGAGGTAACCTCTTAAAGCTATTTATTATTTTAAAAATAAAAAAACCCTCGATAAAAATATCAGAGGGTTTTGAAATCGATAATTGGAATTTTTACGCTGCTATCTGAATAAGCTTTTTGAATTTGTTTGGGGTTTTTGAATAGCGGCGATATCCATTAATACCAGCTTTGCGAAGTTTGCTTTGAGCTTTTCCCATTTCAGAACCAGCTTTTTGAGTTCCGTGAATAAACAAGGAGAATGATTTATCTGAGGCATATGCGTGTGAGTCGTCATGGTCAATTTCGAGTCCAAGAGCTTCAGCTTCCTCAACTGAGGTTACAACTTGTACATATTTTAATTTATATTCATCAATCATATGGTCAAACCGTCCACCTTTTGAAGCTGTTAATTTAAAGTTGTTTGGTATTTCATTTAGTCTTTTAACCCAAAAAGGTAGGCTTTTGGTATAAGCGTAAAACAACTTGTCAGGATTATTGATAGCCACTTCTAACCAAGCATCAAAATAAGTTTGATTAAAAAAGTCTCCGGCCACATGAAGTCTTATAATTTTATTTTTGGGATTTGGTAAGGAGGCTTGAAGGAGTTCTACTATTTCTTCTTTGGTTTTCAAAGAACGAAGTAAATCATAGTTATATTTTCTCTGGTTGAAAACACCTTTAAAGAGCACTTCCTGACTTGCTGAGAAGCACCGATAAACTTGATGTGGTCCGTCAACTAATCTTTTAGTTTCTAAATCCACTTTAGCTAAACAGTTGTGTGCGAAAGGGCAGGCATAACCAGACAGCAAACTGATTGAAGGAATTCCTTTTAATTTAGAATTTCCTGGAGAGAATTTAAGTAGCTGATTCATAAGTTAATGTTTTTGCGTTATAATTCAGTTACGAAAAACAAAAACTAATTGTTACTTATAGTAGACATAATTTAGAATAAAAAAATAATCCCCAGAATTATAAAATAACCTGGGGATTGAAAAGTGGGGGGGTGATTTTTATTATGTAGTTGCCTTTAATGTACTAATCTGTTTTTTATTTGAACCTGTTAGTCCAAGTAAATTTTGAATAACAGGAGAATCGAGATTATAGCCATATTTTTCGGCTTCATGTTCAAGCTTCTTACGAAATTTTATTTTTTTTTGTTCGTCTATCTTTTTGAGAATTTCAATCCTTTTCGATTCCAGATTTCTCTTTCTGTCTTCAACGCATTTTTCAATGAGTTTGATAAGTTCAGAAGGCTCCTGGTGTTTGTGCATTTGCACAAGTACTTCTGAGGCTTTTATGTTTCCTTTGTTTATGTGATTTTTTACTTTTTCCGGGACTCCTGCAAGCTTTAGAAGGTTGTAAACATGCGGTTTTGAAATTTTACATTTCATTTGCTTGAGTTTCTTTATAATATCATCAGGTGAATAACCTAAAGTTCTAACCTGTGACATTACGACAGCAGCTTCAAGCATTTTGTTTTGTCCTGAACAGATTTTAATTTGCTTGAACAAATTTTCTGTACTGGATTTAGAAGCAGTTTTTTTCATGACTGTTTGTTTTTTATTCTATTAAACGTAATTTCAAGTAACAAAGTTACTAAAAATTATTACTAACTAATTAAAATTTCTAATTTTTTCTATTTTATTTTTATAAATAGTTGATTATCAGTGATAAAATTAATATTGAGGAATTGATTTTTTTTACAAAAATGAATGGTTTTTCACTTAATTGTATATATAACAATTATATACGGTATAAAGTTTTTATATTTTCAAAAAATAATTATATTCATATAAAATTTATACAAATAAGTTTAATGTATTTGGACTCTTTTCCAATTAAAGTAAACTTTATTGTATAACAACTACATAGTAAAAATCCATCATTTTAAGCTGCCTGGTCCACAGTTACGTTATTCTGGAAGAAGTTGTTATAATAAAAAACCCCAGGTTTTTGTTTTTACCTGGGGTTTTTCTTCTGGAAGTATTTTTGAATTATTCTATCAATATGTATTTAAAGATATCATCTGGTTTTACATCGAATTCTTTGGATAGTTTCTTTAGGATTTTATCTTTTTCTTTAGGATTTTCTTTTATGAATTTTTCAAGTTTTTCATCAAAGGATGATGTTGATGCTCCGGCTTTGCCGTTTTGGTCTTTAATTATAATTGCTATCATGTTTCAATTACGAAACATGCTCTGTATTTGTTACATCTATTTCAAGTATGGAGTTAAAAAATTCCTCCCATTTAATTTGAGCTTCATATTGAGCCAGCTTCAGAGTTGAGAATTCTCCAAGTTTCTTTGATGAGGAGGAATTATAAAAGGTATTTGATTTTAAAGGCCAGGATTTAAGTTCAAATAGTTGGTCTTTTTTTCCAATATTCACAATTGTGAATACTTCTTGTTCACCGACTAATCCCTGATAATTATCAGGAAAATCAGGATGCTGTTGCCAATTTATATTTTTTGCTTTCATAAGTTAAATATATAAAATATAAAAGTAAAAATCAAATTAAATTGCTATTTGTTCAGGATACCATCTATCTTTAAATTGTCTTCTTTTAAGACCTGACTTGGTATTAAATTTTATGTTTTTTTCAAAATTCCAAAACCAATTATTAGAACTTATGGCTTTTTCTAAGGTAATCAGTTTGTATTTATCATAATTTTTATTAAACTGTCTATAAGTTATATCCAAAACATATTCGTTATTAATCAGTATAAATACATGATTTCCGAATTGATAATTCTTATTATCTACAAGAATAATTTTATGTTTAATTTTAAGTTTATGTAATTCATCAGATGCCCAACCAGAAGCAACACCGCACATACCCATTAAATTGGTGGGGTACATATATTTTTGGGCATATTTCTGAGTTTTGGTAAAAACCCTATTAGCAATTTGCTTTATTTTTTTTAACTGTATTTTTGTTAATTCCTTCATAATGTATACTTACGAAAAGAAATAATAATTTGTTACAAAATGCAAAACCCTGGAAATGTGCCTTTCCAGGGTTTCGACTACCGTTTTGTATTCCAAGTGTTCTGCTATTCCAAAGCTCAACCCATCATAGCACACTTGGTTTGATTCGGTCTAAGCAGTTGACCTATATTGGATTTTAACACAAGACCCTTTCCGCATTCATTGCAACGGTGACGGTAGGATTTTTGACCGGTGGAAGAATGACAGTGGTCTTGATTCAAAGCCAAGACATATTATTCACTCTTCCCATACAGTTACCTGTATGTTTAAATTATTGACATCTTTCGATGTTATGATTGAAGTGTGTGATGAGATTGAATACTCACATCAGTTCTTTCGAACACATTCCGGTCTAAGGCATTTAGTATCGGCGGAACATTTCGGTTTTACCGTAAACACACACTTCCAGTTCTGCAGAAACTGTTTGTACGTAAGATTGGATTCGAACCAATGACCATCCAAGTACGACCTGGATACTCTAAACCAACTGAGCTACTTACGCCAGGAAGATGAGATAAGCGCATTATCTCATCCGAAGTAATTTGCGCTTCACTTCTCCTGTTTGAACACAGAACGGAATTTGAATCCGTGACCTCCAGATATTTGTCTGGTATTCTGCCGTGCTGAACTATCTGTGTTAATTAATATTTTTAATCCCAACTGCCTAAATCAACAATTTTATATTTTTCACTAAAATCATGGAACCATTTTAAATGTAACAAAATTAAAGTTAATTGGTTTATCCATATCAATGTTCCCAAACATGCAGAAACATAATGTAAATAAATATTTCCACTAAATAAACAAATTAGGAAACTGCACCAAATCAATATTTTTACTATTTTCATTTCATTTTAATTTAATAGCACCTAAGATTATTATTTGTTCTTCGTTCATGATTTTTTATTTTACCAAATCATTCGTTCAGGAATCTCTTTGTCAATATCATCATCATCTTTGTTTTTAAAGATTTTTATTATCCATTCTTTCAGTTTAATCAGCAATTCTACCATGTTGTTCCATAATCCTTTCTAACTGCTGGATGATATCTTGACCCATCCTTCTTATGTCTCTTTTTATGTTTAAATTTCTTTAAATTCTTTTGTTGATAGCGTGATTGGTTATGAGTCACTTTGAAACCGCTTCTACCGGAAGCAGCACAACCTGGAAGAATAACAATCGCAATCAAGCAAAGATATAAAATAATTTTTTTCATAATTGAATTACGGAAACCAAAAATGTTTTGTTACACTTTTAAAGCTTTTGACAATTCGTTTTGTTCATGTTGGAATTCCTGTTCTGAAATTTCAGTAATTGCAACAACCAATTTTTGTTTTGTTTTTTCGCTGAAATTAGAATCTTTCACAAGTTCGCAAAGTGTGTTAAACTCATCTTTAAAAACATCAGTTTTCAATTTGAATTTTTGAATCAACTCATTTGCTTTACCAGCAAAATCAATTTTTGACTGAATGTTTTTTAGTGTTTTTACAACAGGGGTTTTAATAAGAGGAAGAGAAAGTCTGTTTTCACGAACTGCTCTTCTTGTATTCTGAAGAAGTTTTGCCAGTCTTTTTACTGTAATTGAGCGTTCACTTGAAAAGAATTTCTTTTTAAGTTCAAAAGGTTTTAAATCCAGATTTTGGATAACAATTTCTTTGTGTGCCTGGTCCCAAGCAATGTGTTTTTTCCTTACTGTTTTTTTTACAGCAGTTGTTTTTCGCAATCTTTTTCTCTCGGAGAGAGAGCGTGCAATCGGAACTTTGCCACCGGGATATTTTGGAGATTCGTTTACAAAACCAGGATTCTTTTTTATCCTGGACATCATTGATGACATTGACCGGTCATTAACTGTCTTGTCTCCTTTGAATAATTGAAGTCTGATTTGCTTCGGAGATAAATTCTGTTTCGTGAGTTTTAAAACATTTCGTTTTTCTGAAACAGTCCAATAGTGCAGTTTTTTCTTGAATACCTTGCTCATGTTGATTTGAGATTTAAATTAATACTTTAGAATTTGTTAAACGACAAATATAATAAAAAGTTACAAACACTTTATTAATTCGATTTAAACATAGATTTTATAACCGAATCAGTAAATCTTATAATTAAACCAATAAAATAAGAAATCAAAAACAGTGTTATAATTAAAAATTTTATTAGTTTACTAATCATTTTGACAAAGCCTTAAAAACTAAAATTGGTGTCCCCAGAGAGAATCGAACTCTCAAACAACGGTTTTAGAGACCATGTTTCAAACCTTATAGGGACATTTGATATTTTTCTGTTTATTTGTTTTTCTGAACGTAATTTTTATATTCTGCAATTTGTTTTTTTGCTGATTTAATTATTACTTCAGAATGACTAATACATTCCTCAACAAATAAAGTATCTATTTTATGGAAAAAGCTATACCATCTACTATTAAAATCATTCATAATTTGTAATTCCCTCTTCATACTTCTTAGATGAATACTTTCTAATTCAACATATCTGTTCAACCAAGGTATTACTACATCATTACAATAATCAATAAATACAATTTCTTTTTCTTGTTTCATAGTCCTGCTCTTGTTTTGAGTTTAACATCCCACTTGTAAATTTGAATTACAAAAACCGTGCTAATAGCAATTCCAAGTGCATATGCTGATTGGTTACCGAGATTATCCATGTTTTTTGACCAGCTATTGCTATTGTCACTTACAGCATTTGCAATAATTATAACTCCAGCTATACCTACAGCATAGGTTGTAAGTCTTCCTATTTGAATATTTCTATTTTGCTTTAGATGTAAATCATAATTAGTGCATGCATGTGGAACACCAAGCGAGTCATATTCAATTCTCTGGGCTTTAGCTTTAGTTGTCGGTACCAAGGACAGTAAAACTCCAGTTAACAATATTAGGATTATTTTTTTCATTTGCTTTGGTTTCGATAATGTTTTTTAAAGAATCTGTATTCTTTTGCGTCTTTTGCTTCTGCTTCCTGAACCAAAGCTTTATCATCTCCCAGTAGTACTATGTACACCGGCTTATCCCTGTCAACACCTGTTGCCAAAATTTTCAGGGCTATTTTTTTGATTAAACTCAGATTCATGCAGCACGGGATTCAAGTTACGAAACTAAAGATGATTTTGTTACAAGTTCTGATAATTTATAATCAGCGGTTATAATTTTTCCTTCATGTTTAATTTCCAAATTAACTATTTCAGCATGTTGAAATAGACAATCTCTTATTTGTTCATCAAGGGAGATGTCAGGGAAATTATTCTTTATCCATTTCATAGATTGGATATAATATTCATCCACTCTGATAATTACACAATTTGGATAGAGGCGTTTTACTACTGAAAAATCAATTTCTATATTAGGGAGAATTCTACATCCTTCACAGGCAACAATTGCATCATCTTCTTCAAATATAAATGCCAAAGCTTTTTTTGAAAATAAAAAAGGATGTTCTACAACACCTTTAATGGTGTTGATTTTCTTGCCGGATTTAAATGGCTTGGGTATATTCCCAAATTTGTTTGACTTTTTGCAAACAGGGAGGCTTATATATCTTTTGTAAAATTCCAGTTTTTCCATAATACAGTTACGTAAATATTACAAATAAAGTTACAAAATATTATTGATACATAATAACACCTTTTAGTAATTGAACCTTAGCAACTACTTGTAGTCCCAAAGGGATTCGAACCCCCAGCCGTGAATTTAGAAAATTCATGCTCTTCCGTTTGAGCTATGGGACCAAATTTACTCCTGAAGTTCATCCAGGATTATTTTCAATGTTTGTGGACCTGACAGGGATTGAACCTGTGACATTCAGATTATGCTTACCACTATAGTTTTCACTACCCTCATGGTTTGTGGTCTGGACTTTATCTTCATCCCATTAGGATGGTTGCCGTTAAGTCTCTACACCTTCCAGGCAATTTTGGCTTGGCTCGGTATTGGGATATTAAACCGTTCACCGAATTTGACAACTTACTATTATGACATTACTACCATAACGACCCTTATTTAAGTCTGACGCTCTAACCAACTGAGCTACAGGTCCATTATTTCAAAGAGCAAATATATAGTTTTTAATTTTATTTTTCAAATAAATTTTGGTCTTTTGCATACTCTCTTCCACTGTCTGAATCCTGCTTCGGCAAACCTTTTATTCATTGTGATTGCACTGGAGGATAATTCACTGTTAATCATATAACCACAATCCATAACTGTAATGTTACTTTGGTGTTGGTTTTTGTTCAATCAATTCAATTTCTTTTAATATTTTTTGCATTTTATTTTGAATGAACAAATATGCCCGGTGTTTGCTTGGTACCTTCCAAAATTCTTCCATCTCAGAAAGAAGTCTGTATTGGGCTTTGAGTTCTATTAGTTTGGTTTGGTTTTCAGAAGTCATATTTTAAATAAGAGGTAACCATTTGGAAGGCTTGTATACGTCCCAATTTTTCAGTACTTCTTCCTTGGAAAGGTTATTTTGTTTTGCAATGATTTCAATAAATCCTTCATGCATTTGCTGGGCAATTTTCTTGGAGTCTTTATTTCTTGGGTCAACCCTGTCAGTAGAAGCAATATACTCCAGCCATTGGAGACACAACCTGGTAAAGGATTGCTGCAATGTACGATGGTCATTGCTCATCTCCTGGATAAATCCATCTGTCCCATGTCCACCGGAGTAGTTAACGATTTGGGAAACTTTCTTTGCAGCTTCAATGCCGAGTTGTTTTGCGTCTTCTGGTTTCATTTTGTTTCTTATTTAGGACACAGTTACGAAAGGGAGAGATGGTTTGTTACTGTTTTTCAGAAATCCACCTAAATACTGCTTCTTCATCAGAGATACTTTGAAATAATTCGATTATTTTATTATTAATAATATTAATGATTTATAAATTATTAAAAAGAACTAAACACAATATCTTCAGCCTCTTCTTCTTTTAGACCAAACAAATCCAGGTTCAAACCATGACAAATCATTTGTGCTTCATCATGATTGTGTGTAGCAAAGATAACGCCGGTGGGTTGAAATCCTTTTTCTCCTTTGTCGGCTATTCCAAGTTCTGTATAACCGGTTTTGATAACTGGCACAAATGCTGCGTCAGTTAATTTCCTGGATTTGTTCACAAGTAATTGCCAAAGTAAATTGTGAAAAAAACTATTTGGGAAATGAGATTTATACTTATTGTAAATTTCGTTTACCTTTTTTGTCATGATTTTTATTTCCAATTATTTTCAGAGATTGTATAACTTCCTGAGATTATTACATTGACTGAATCAATTTCATCTTTAAAGTGAACCTGACCTAAAGAATCAATATGATATTCATTTGTAAAATATCCCGATTCAAAAAATTCTTTATTGATACTGTATTTCAGTTTTAAATCTTTAGCTTGTTTTATTTTGTACAACATCATAAAAAAAGTAATGATGACTAATAATGATATGAATATGCTTATAGTTTTCATTTGGGTAGATTTTTGTTATATACAAACTCATCATCTTTCAACTTTTTCTTAATTGCAAGTAATTGTATTTTGATTACTTCTTCGGACAAATCTGCGATAGGACGTTTCCATCCATACAATACATGTGGTAAATTATATGTTTTACCGGCTTTAAAATCTTCCAATTTTTTTCTTGAAATAATCACAATATTTTTCAAACATTTTTTATCGAGGTCTTTTAAAGCCTTTTTAACATTAGAGTTTGTAAGGTCTTTTTCAACTTCAAGGTCAACAAAAAAGTCTAATGACATTGACATAAGACCTTTACCAAAATCACTTTTTAATCCAGGAAGAGTTTTAGCAAACGCTTTAGCTTTATTCAAGGTTTCTCTGTAAAACATCCTTTCTTTTTCAACATCAGAATATTGTGCAACGATGTCAGTCATGCCACCTTTACCTCGATTAGAACAAGTTGCAATTTTAATTCCGTTTACATATAAATCAGCAGAGAATGCATTGGTTTCTTCTGAAAGAGACCTGGCATGTTTAATATTTTTTACTTCGAGTTTCATAGTAATGGTTTTACGTTTATAAAAAAGTTACGAAACTTAATTTGATTTTGTTATAGAATCTTTGAGGTGACTTTCAAATATTGAATCAATCTCTTTTATTAAAAAAGGTTTTCTTGATTTAAATTTTTTCAGTTGTTCTTCCAAAATACTAAACTCATCGGTTTCTGAATCGAATTCCACAGATTCAACTGGTGATTTAATTACGGTTATATAAATAGCACCAAGTTTCTTTGTTGTACCATTGGTTGAAAATAATGGTTTATAGTAGTAAATTATATTTTTTTTCTTTTTATTTTTTAAAGTCAAATCCACATTGGGAATTTTATTTAATTCATAGTCATTAGAATTTTCTTGTAAATCTTTGACTATTTTCTGAACCATAATAAATTCAGGAGATTTTTTTGTACAGCCAGAATTAATTAATAGACCAAACATCAGTAAAACTCCAAGAAATAAATAATTTTTCATAGGTTGAATATTTTTTTAAACTTAAATTTTTTGATTTGTAATTAATGTAGGAATATATCCACCTTGAGTACAACCGGGAACAGGCATTAAGGAATCGCCCTTCATTGCTTTTGAATCAAGACCTGCTAAATTACACACTTTTTGATACCAAGTTTTTTCAATTTCTTTTTCAATATTATTTGTTTGAACAAGTAAATGATAACCTCCTTTTGTACGAACAAGATTGATTGCTTCAGGATTGAGTATTTCATTCAAATTAGACATCATCTCCTCGAATGATATATTGTCAAAATCAAAATGAACAAATGGTTTTTTCGAAACACATGCCGTTTGAATTTCGGATAATAATTCTGACACTGGGTTAATTTCAGTATATCTTTGACGTACAAACCTCTCTGTGACTTTCAATAAAAATTCAGCAGTAGCTTTATTCAAATTTCTCGGATTGGGATTAATAAACAAAACTAAGGATTGTTGAGGTATTTCTATTCCTTTGATTTTGTATGAACCAATTTCACATTCCAGTTGTTTTATTTTATCATATAAATAATCTTTGTCAGCAGTAAAACGCCTTACTGTTGTTTCTCCGGATTTAATTGGAAATTGAGGAAAATATTTTGACCTTGCAAACAAAGCGCAATAAAACGTTTCATTTTTTTTGAGTTCAGGTAACCAATCAATGAAACGAGTAAGTTCGATTTTGTCAAGTATTATATTATAATTCATCCTAATATTTCAGTTTGATATTTGTTAATCTGAATTAATATTTCATAGAGAACTTCAACAGGGAGAGCGATTAACTCCGGTAGTGAATTATCAAACATGGTGTTTACAATAGCCTGGTCATTTCTGACTCCTATAATTGTATCACTAAGTTCTTCTCCTAAGGGAGAATTAATTTTAATTCGTCTGGGCAGTTCAACATAATCGAGTTCTCCAGGAACTATAATTTTGGTTATGATTTGATTTATGTCGCTTACCAATTTTTGCTTAAGCTCATGAATTTGTTTTTGATAAATTTCTACTTTCATTTTTTGGGACATTGGTTTTTTTTTCTAACAATTCTTTTTCCCATAGTTGTTTAGCGTCCCTTAATTTAATGCCGGTACCATAATTTTCAGTTTGAGCTACCCAATTGAATGCGTCTTCAAACCAGGCCAAAACTTTTTCTGAATCCATATCAGTCAACTCTCCTTCTAAGAGTATCTTGATTTTGGTTTTTATGTTCATGATTTAGTTACGAATTTTACATTTTATTTGTTACAATAAAGGGAGAGTTTCCTCTCCCTTTTAATCAATTAAAACTAAAAATTTCAGTTATTTTTTCATCATATCAGCTATTTCCTGAGAATTTGCTTTTGTGTCAAGCAGTCCATACAGTACACCGATAATTTCGACTTTGGTCTTATTGTAAAGTTCAGGTCTTTTTTCAGCAATTTTCAAAGCATCAAAAATTTTCTGTCTGTCAGTTGAAGACTTTAGATTTTTAAAATGTGCTCCGGTAACCTGTGCGTGTTTTACTTTTTTGGATTCTTTTCCTTCTCTAACATCACGATTTACTTGTTTAGATGCACGTTTTTTGGCATCATCAATAATTTTTTCGGCTTTATCTTCGTTCCCATTACATTCTTTGAATACAGCGAGTATTTTATTACCACTCAAGACCCCTTGGGCAATTGGCATATGATATTTTTTAGGTAATTCTGCCAAACTAATACAATGGTAAACTTCATTAATATCCATTCCTGTTTCTTCAGCGATGTCTTTTACCGCCCAACCATTGTTTTTTAATTCAATACATACAAAACCTTTTTCGATTTTAGAGAATGTTTTTCCATCATTAGCAGAAATCATTCGAACCAATGAGTCTTCTCTGTTCTCCTGAGTAGAAATCATTGCCAGAACTTTTTTTACATGTCCCGGATTCATTTTATTAATAAGGGTTACTGCTTTGAATCTACGATGACCTTCTCTGAGAATGTAAAACCCCTTTTTGTTTGGGTTTGGAATTACACGAATGGGTTCCTGTACACCCTTTTTCTTTATACTGTTTTGAAGAGTTTGAAAATCATCTGTACCGTAATCAATACGTTTGTTGAATCCTTCCTCTACTTCGATTTTGTCAACAGGAATGAGAAACATCTTCTTTGAGGATAACTCATTTTCTCCTTTCTTTGTAGCGGGCTTCCTGTTGGTAAGCGGTGCTTTTGTTGTTTTGGTTGCCATATAATTTTAAATTTTTTAGTGAATTAGAAACAAGTTGAAACTTACTGGTTTAAACGACAAATCTAATTTAAAGTTACACGGTCGGAAATTAAAAAATCTAAAACTTATAAACAAGCGAATTGTTAATAACGTAGTATAAATAATTGATTATCAGAAGAATTCTTTATCGACAAAGGTTTTATTTTCGATGTCATCTCCATGAAATTCCAGGATTTTTACTCCAGGGAACACTTTTTCGGCAAGTTCTTTTGATGCAAATACTTCACTGGAAGTTAGGTGAACTTGCACATAAGGAGTAAATTCCGGTTGATAGTATACATCATCAAGACCAGTTCTATATGGCATTTCCTCATCTTCACGAACTTCTCCAAGGAGGTCTCCAATCCCATCTGTATCCAGTTTTTCATGAAACCTTGGTACTGCTTTTTCACGTAGTGTGGCATAGTCTGCGTCAGACATGTTGTCGATGTCAAACTCATCCGGGACAATTATCCGGGTCATCAAGGAGAACTCAACTAAGATTGCTTTCATTGTTGGTTTTGTTTAATGATTTATTTTGTAAAATGTATACTCTCTTTTTGTTTATAAGATTTAATGATTTGTTTTGCCAAATGGATGTTATCTTTCAGGAACATAACATTTGTTTCTGAGATTGCTCTCTGGAATATTTGTTCAACTTTCTTCTGACTAAGGTACCTGGTGTCGATTTCAATCCGGATTGTTCTTGGCGTAAAAATTGCGTCACCAACAGTGGTAGAAATATTGATTGAAGCCAGGTCTTGTTTATTTATGCCGCTCACAATTACTTCTCCTTGTAGGATTAGCTCCAGCATTATTCTTTTGTCTGAACCTGTTTTAAAAGGAACTGTTACAGCAACGATTGATTGTATGGGATGTATTTTCATTGTAGTACTTCTTTAAAATCGTTTTCATCAAACCATTCTGTAATAAAATCATTTCTGAAATGGCTGTTCTGACCAAGTTCCTCCTCTATGATATGCATATATAGTTTGGGGATGTCTTTTTTCTTAACTCCTCTATCAGTAAAGATTTTTACTACTTCTTCGTTTATTTGAAATGAAATCTTCATACCTTGTTTCTTGGGTTTAAACTCATACCCTTCGAAACTCTCAATAAATCCCTTTGCAATATCATGCATGGATTCCTCTGAGGTTTTACAGATGAGCGACAGATGAGTAATAAGGTATTTGTAATTAATTGCTCCGTTATTAAACAGCTCAATTGTATAGCAAGCTTTCTCACACTGTTTGTTATCCCGATAAAATTTTACATTAGGAAAAAATTCCTTTCTGATTTTCTCGGCGAATTTGTTATAGAAGTCTTCTTTTATTTTCATGATTGAGTTACGAAAGGGAGAATTGATTTGTTACGATTTACTTTTAATTACAAGAAAACCTTTTGCTTGTAAAACTCCTATATTATATTTTAATTGACTAAAATCACATTGATATATTTCTCCTAATGTGGCATTTAACATTCTGTTATTAAATGAGCTGCCTCCAAAAAAAGCAACACCCAATAAATTATTAACATAAAGAGTGTAATTGTCTCTGACTTTCATTTTAACGAATCAATTATTATTGTATAAGCAGCAATTATCTTCTGCATCTTCTCATTCATTTCTTTCTCAAGACCAGGATTTTTATCAGGGTGAAACTTCATTGCCATCTTCCTGAAAGCTTTCTTAACCACATCAATGACATCACCACGTTGAACTCCAAGTATTACATATGGGTCATCCTCATTCATGATGAGTTTGGCATCCTCCATTGACATCCTTTTGTTAAAGGACTCTTGCCACTGAGAGGGAAAACCAAAACCTTCCGAGGTATCGTAGGTTTTATATCCATCAAGGAAACCTTTCTTGGGTTTTATTTTTTTAACTCCTGTTTTCATTTCACAATTTTAACTTCCTTTGGACGTTCAAAGGCAGGGAGATTTAATGCTGCCAGGTGTTTGCATTTACGATGTATCCTCCATGCTGGGCAAGAACAACCCCAGTGACGCTTCTTTATGTTTTGTGAAATCACATAAACCCTGTTAGAGGTTTCTGATTTGATTTCAAACCGGTTTGTCCATTGTCCGTTGTCAGGAAGTATAACTCCAGACTCAACATATAAGGTGGGGAGAGATTGAATGTTTCCCTTAGATTTCATTTTTGTTCTGGTAAAGTTTTGACTTTTTGGGAGGTTGATATTTTTTCAATTACAATAGTTTCAAACATATACTCTTTAGGAGTAAAATCAATTTCAAATAAGTCAATTACTCTTTTCAGAGTCTTGTTGGTAAATTTACCGGACTTATTCAATATTGGTTCATTTGATTGAAACCTATATGTATCAGTACCGTATTTATGTGTGTGTATGACTTTATACTGTTGTTTCACGATTGAATTACGTAATAAGTGATTAATTTGTTACAAACCTATTTGTTTAAGTAAGTTTTTTATTCCCTTACCAGGTTTAACGGTATGTCCTTCGAATGTTTCATCTTCATAAACAGTTACAAGAGAGCCTTTATGATAAAACTCAAAGTTATCTTTTCCAAGAGCAATAATCATTTTTCCTTTAAGCATAAAAGGGGACATGAGTTTGCCCAACTTTGTTTCCTTATCCAGGTGTTCTTTAATTAAATCAGGTAGTAACATTTTCAAATTGGTTTTTTATAACGTTCATTAAATAATCTTCAGCCCATTGCATTGCTGCACGTCTTGCATTGTGGTAGTTATCGTTAACAGAAAGATTAACTCCTCTGTCAATTTCCATTACACCCCAAAACAAGGGAGAGTCTTTAATAATATCTGAGGTTCCAGGTTCAAGTACGGAAACAAAACCGTTATCATATCCATTGTCATCATCTATTCGTAACTGAAAAACCTGTTTATTACCAATAAAACCCTTCCCATCAATCTCCCATCTGATATGAGAATTGTCAGGCCAGATTCTGCTCTTTTTGAATATTAAATGATTTCTCAATTGATTTCGATTTTTGAATGGTCACTGTTGGCATTTAACATATCTGCCAAGACTTTCATGACAGAAATTATTTGTTCCAATGTTAATTCATCCAAATCCCTTTCTGTTCCATCGCCATGCAGAAAGGTTTCCACTTTTTGTCCTCCAGTTGAAATCCTTTCTATGGCTTCAATCAGATTTCCGTCTTCCATATCCAGAAAAACAATATTGGTTGGCAATTCAATCCAACTGTTCTCATCAACCGATTCCACTTCCGGGTTTGCCCTTAGAAACGCCTTGATAACATTTTTAACCATTACTTTAATGGAATATTCTGCATCCTCTCTTGCACGGCTCAGTGTGTTTGATAATTCTACCGGGTCTTTAAAAGTGGGCATATCTTCAACGAAGTAATCAGAAGAATTTTCGGAGTATGATTGACTACCAGCATCATCCAATGCTATTTCATTGGCTTCTTCCTGTGATGGGGCTTTTACTTCAACGGTTGTAAAACCATATCCAACACGAACGAGATTTACTTTAAATTTTGGCATGATATTATTCAGTTAGAGATTTAACAAGGTTATCGAATATTTCTTGGGCTTTTGCTTTAGCCAATTCAATTGTATCAAATTCGCCAATTCTCTTGCTGTTGTTGGCTCTTGTAAAATGCTCAACAGAAATTGGGTATGTTAACAGAAGAAATTTAGGATTGTTCTTCCGGGTTTTCCTTACTTCAAACCAAATTCTGTTGTTGATTAATCCAAATTCATAATCATTTTTAAAGTCAAATATAGCATTTGACCATTCTATTTTTTTGGGTTTCATATTGAAGTTACGAAATGGATTTATGATTTGTTACTATTTTCAGAATAAAGTTTAATATTATCCAGTCTTTCCTGCAGCATATGACTTGCGCCTTTATTAACCTGTAAATTAACTTTATTAGCAGCGACATCCACATATAGAACAGTACAGTCGTTTAACCCCCAGCCTTCAAAACCGGTTTGGTCTATAACTGATACTCTATCGCCTTTTTTGATTTGTTGATTCATTCATCGAATTTATGATAAAGTTACGAAACCTGATTTGGATTTGTTACAGCTCAACAGAACGAACTGTCCCGCCCGGCGAGCTGTCCCAGCAGTTCGGTTTTTTACATTGGTTGTTATACACCAAAGTTTAATGTATTTGGAAAACATATTTTCCAATCTGAATAAACTTTATTGTATATCATTATAATATAAAAATGCTCTCCTGGATATCCGGCGGCCTCCAGTCCCTACAGTTTTTGGAATTGGTACAAAAAGCGAAAACCCCGCAACTCGGCGGGGTCTTCTACGCAAACAACATGGATGGGAAACTATGTCTTTATTTCTTTCAGTTCGGTTTCAGATATGCTGCGAAGGACTTCTACTTTTACACCACTCAATTCATTCCAGTCCAATTCCCGGTTCAAAGCATCAACGATTAGTCTGTTACCATTTATGGTCGGATTGCATCGGGTTGCTTTTTGAAATGCATCCTCATCAGTAATGGTAATGACAGCCACAAATTGTTTTTTGTTTTGTCTTTTTCTTTTTTGCTCCAAACAAATTTTCATGAACTTTTCAAACAGCTCTTGCCTGTTAACAACCTCGGTTTTATAAACCTTCAGCAGCGCACGCTTGAATCGCCCATTATATTCTGTTCCATCATCATCAGGAAAAGTTGAATTGGTAACATCATAACCCAGTTTTTTCATTTCAATATCCAACCTGGCTGAATCTTTTGTGAGTTCAACCATGGCGGAATATGGGAAAGTTGCAATTTCTTCTCTTGTCATGTTATTCGATATTAAATGATTTTTCGTTTAATGCAAGTAAAATTTCATAACAGGCAGATGCATCCATCTCCTCAAGACCTTCTTCAATCTCATCTACATTATCACCAACTCTTTGTTCGGTGTGGAACACCAATCCATCTTTTTTCTTCCATTCAATTCCACGCAAGTCATGATAGTCGTTGTCATTCAACATTCGAATAAACACCGCCTCTTTAAACCTTATGTGAGTTCCGTTATGGCCATTATCAAGAATGAATTTTACATCTCTTTGAATAGCATCCTTCATCTCTTGTGAGAGTTGAGAATACTTTATGTTGAGCAGTTCGAATGAGTTATGTTGTGCCATTATGTGTGGGAGTAAATATCTTCTGTTTTATACCAAGTTTTTCTTTTGCAACCATCGCATTGGATGACTTTGATTTGGGTGTCAGCAGTTTGGTTTTTATGCTGACAAAATAACTGTTTAAAGAACTGTTGGATTTTATCTTTCATGGTATAGTTACGAAAGGGAGAATTGATTTGTTACATTTAAAATGTTCCAAAACCAATACCGGAACTTACTTTAGTTTTTGGTTTGTAATACTTCACAATTTTACTTGTAAATTTTGAAACTACTTTTCGGAGTTCTTCTATAACTTCCGGCAAAGTGTTTACAGAAGTTTTAAGCAAATCAATTTCAAACAATATGCTTGCATTGCCTTGCATTAATCCTTCTGCTTCTTTATATTCAATACCACGTTTTTGCCACTGAGTTGTGTTTTTATTGTATGGGTCGCCTTTGAATTCTTCAAACAATTTTTCAAGCAAAACATCAACAGAAGATGAGGTGGGGGTTTTACTTTTAACAGTGTGTGTTGTTGGAAACATACGCTTAACTTCTGAATATACAACATCAACATCTGCTTTCTTCCAATCAATGTCAATTCTTATATTGATAAGACCACATGATGTTTCAAAGTTTTTATTTTTCATTGTAAAACCCCTCTTTTAATTTATCACTTACTTTTTGGTGCTCATCGTAAAACTCCAATTCAGATACAATGGTTCCTTCCATACGTCCAACCCAGCAGGCTATAAGTGTTTGCAGGTCTACATCTTTTGCTTGCTTTTTCCATTCCTCCAGAAGTTTTGTATTTGTAGGAGGATGAAGGCTTATTAAGGCTTGTGCTATTTCAGATTGTGATGCTTTGTTCATGTTTTAATTACGAAAGTAAGAAATGATTTGTTATAAATTTGGATATTTTTTCTTTAGCTTTTTAAGAGTTTCTATTTCACTATCCTGTTGTTTTTTAATTTTTTCTTTTTTGGCTTTTTGAGCTGCGATAGACCTTTTTCTTTTATCTTTTACTTCTTTTGCTTTTTCCTCTTCAGTTTTAAGACGATAGCATCTTAATGACCAATCAATAGAGTTAGAAGAAGTATCACATTCAATTTTAATTAAAGCATATTTGCTTATGGGGGTTATTGAAATGCTGTTATCATCATCTTTGTTATTGGCATTAATTTCTTTTATTGCTTCACGAAGTTGATTTTTAATATCCAAGATTTTCTTATTTACCAAATTAATATCTCCGGTAAATGTATCTGTATCTAAATAGATGTATGGGGCATCTTTTATTAGAACATAATCTTTAGGAAACGTTTTTTTAATCATGTTTTAATTATTACTAAAGTAAGAAATGATTTGTTACTCAAACATAACGTTTTTCTCAATAAGAATATTAATTTCATCAACTGATTTGGCAATAAAATCCGTAGCGTTTTCCACAAACTCTGCATCAACAGTATTGAGGCTTCTCAATTTGTTCATTATTGATACCAAATCTGCTTTTGCTTTGGCAAGAGTTGCAAAATCTTCGTTGACTTTTACATCATCAGAATGTTTGTCTATGGCAGGACGTTTTTTCAGCATTTCTAATGCTGTTACAAATCCTTCAGGTCGGAATGAAACATTTCCTACATTAATCCATGCACGTTTCACTTCAACATTAGGGCAGGTCTTTCCTGTGACTCTGCGATACTCACGCTTGTATTCAGCGATTACTTCTTCGATGTTTTCTACTTTTGCCATTTTGTTTTTGGGATTAGAATTGAGTTACGAAACTAATAAAAGATTTGTTATAAAGCTTTAATTATATCTTTTTCTTTGATACAATATGTGTTAGAAGATTTTCTTTTCGGACCTCTTATAATATATTCAACATCAGTTTTTAATTTACCTTTGTTTTTTTCAATGCTTAAATTGATGACTTTTATTACACCGGTCATTTCTTCCTGATAGTCATCACAGAAAAAACGAACTTTATCTTCTACAGAATATTTGATTTCGATTTTCATTTAAAATAATGTTTAATTAATTCAATTACGAAAGGGAGAATGTATTTATTACATGACTCTTGGATATTTTTCCAAATCTTCTTGATTAATTGCTCTGAGAGTAATCCATCCAATTCCAACATATTCCATCAGTTCATTTCCAACAATAACTTTGTTTATTGTTGATTTGTCAGATAGTATTCTTGAACGGTATTCGTTAAAGGTAACTGTTTTACACTTTGTGGTATCAACCAGTTCAAGCATAGATGGTGAACAGATTGCAACATCATGAAGTCCAAAGTTTACATTGATTTTTTTACCTGTGACTTTTGCAACACAGCCAATTCCAAGGGTTTTCAGTTTTTTATGCTTTACTAAAGTATTTATTTTCATGATTCAATTACGAAAGGAAGAACCTATTTGTTAATAAAATTTATTTTTCAATTTCAGTTTTAAATCCCGGTTTACTTTTGTTGTTTATTATGAATTGAACAACGTCATTAACTGTTTTGGTTTTATCAAATTCAAAATTAACAAAATTAAAACCATTAATTGCACCAATCGAGCCTGCGGGATAATCTTTTTTATTTTCAGCTTCAAAGTTCGTGATATATAACCAAACATCAGAGTGAGAAAAATCAACATAAAAAGCTTCATTATCATTAAAAAATGTCACCGGCACATGAGAGCGCAATCCGAATTGCCTCAATTCATCTGTCGTTGTTTGATAACCCAACGCCTTAATAGCGTCAACGATTGGTTGAATCATAAACTCTTTCCAATCTACTTTTTTAACCGGTTCTTTAAAAGACCTTTTTTTATTATATGCTTCAGCCTTTTCCCATTCCTTATTAAAGGAATCCCAAAGTTCTTTTATTGTTTTGCTCATGGTTTAGTAGTTCTTTTATTGTTTTGCTCATGGTTTAGTTACGAAAGGGAGAATATATTTGTTACAACCTATCTAAAGTATCAAGGTAATATATGGTATCATTGATTGTGATATATTCCCTGTCTTCCATCTCGGCATCATACCAAACTTTGAACCATCCCAGTTCCCCATTCACATCATCATGGAGGCAAACTACATCTCCTTTATGTTCGTAAAACAAACTTGCTTCATCGAACTTTTCAAGAGTTTCTATTACTTTGATTTTCTTTGGCATAATTCAGTTACGTAAAAAGAAAGAGGTTTGTTACAGATTATTTTTCTTTTTTATATAAGCCTCACACATTTTATCAAAACATTCATCTCCAAATGTATTTAATGATAAATTAACCATTACACAAACAAGTCTTACATTATCTTTTGTATATCCTTTTTTATGGTCAATTTTATCTATGGATGGTCCAAAAGGGGTGTATTTTTCTTTTTTACTTTCTGTTCTTTTGAGTTCAAATTCTATACCAGTAAGAGCACATGATTTTTTTTGTTCTTCATACATTTTAAGTAAAAATTCTAAATCAATATTAATAGGGAGATTGTATTTTTTAGCCCTTGCTCTGGCAGATTCTAATAAATCATACATTCTACCTCTTATTGATTTATACCATTCGTCTTTTCGCTTTAAAAAATTAGCTTTTGTTTTTTGATATCTTGCCGGATTATCTTCTCTACGATATTTTTCCTTTCCTTTTTGTTTAAAGTAATCACGATGTTCTACGTTATATCTTAATGCTCTTTCTTTTTGACAATTTTTACAACATTTTTGAAATCCTGATTTATCAATTGAATCCTTATAAAAAAATTCTGATGTTAATTCTTTTGGTGTTTTACATTTCCAACATAATCTTGTTATTTCCATTTAAACCAATAATGATATGAAGCGGTGTTGCCTCATACCATTAAATAGTTTGTAAAAACACTTAGATTAGTTGCAATGCCAGTTCAAGGGCTTTTTCTGAATCTTTTTGAGCCTGTCCTTCAAATATAGAGTTTACTTTATCATCACCATTTTTCCAGGTTTTAACATTTTGATAATATCCTGAAATTGAGTTTATAAAGCCAAACAAAGTTCCTTTAGTTGCTTCTGTTTGTTGTGTGTAATGTCCAAGTGCATAAGAGTAAATTTCATTTACTTTGTTTGCACTCCTTGTGCTAATCATTGCCTTTTCTTCAGGTGTTGCTTCTTCTTTGAAAGGTGGGAGAACAACCTGTTCGATAAGTTTTTTCAATTGAGAATCAATGATAGGTTTTTTTGCCATCAAATTAAAAGTAAGTTCCAATTCTTTAGAAAGTTGGTTGCTGATTCCCATAATCCTGTGGGCTTGTGCCAATTTGAGTTTGGCATCTTTGGTGTGACGAATTGAAACTTTGTTTGTCATGTTACCAAGAGCAGCAGATAATGTATTGGCGCAAACCACTCTCACACTGCTAAAGGCTGCAATGATGCTGCCCGAACCATCGTGTGAACTGCGGAGGAAAATGTATTTTTCAACTTCATCTTTTCCTACTTTGATATATTCAGGAAGTTTGGCGGTGATGAAGATTACCTGTCCATCATACAACGCTCCAGCAGTTTCGTAGATGGCTTCATCTTTACCAACAATGGCATCGAAGAATTCAAATGCATCCACATTCTGAACGATTTCATAACGATTACCAACCACACCAAAAGGTATTTCCTTATCAGTACGATAGGTTGCAAACTTGCCAGGAACCTCTATGAGTCCCTTACCAGGCATTTCAATCTTAACAGGAGTTTTACCAACCTCAAAGTCAAGCAACGCTTCACGAATTGCTTCAGATGAAGTCATTTTACCTTTTAGGATTTGTCCCTTACCATGCCATGCGGGTTCGATAGCACTTGCAAAGGCACTTTTCTTTTTCTTTTCATCGTAATAAATGCGGTCTGCCATAATGTTTTGTTTTTGCGTTATGATATAGTTACGTAAAACTCTTTTTATTTGTTACGGTTATTTTATATAAAAAAATGGTTCCGAGTTTACTTAGTAATTTTCAATTGAAATGCTCTCATTTATCTTCTTTTTTTTGTGCAAACAACTTTGCTCCCATTGAAAAAAATTCTTCATAGGCTTCATCGCCCATTTCTTTTTTGAGTTCTACTTTTGCATTTATTAGCTCACCGAGTAATGTGAGTTTTTTAACCGAATTAATTTCATTGTCCATTTTGTAATTTAAATCCAACACCTTGTTGAACAATTTATTTTCTTTTTCTGTTAATTGTTTCATATTTGATTTACGAAAGGGAGAATTGATTTGTTACAGATTAATTTATAAATTCAAAATCTATTGATTGTGCTTCTTGCCACTTACCTTTGTAAAACACCTGGAATTTCTTTTTATTCCAACGATATGGGATTTTTACTCTTGATGAATAATATCCATCACCAACTGGCACAGAAAGATTATCCAGCCAAATATCTTCTCTTATTCTTGCGAACTTAATTTTCGTCTGTGTCATCTTTAATATCAACTTCGGTATAAAGAGTTGCATCCTCAAATTGTTCGCCGATTTCAAAATCATTATCAGGATTATCAAGAGATGTAATTACATCCTGTAAAGCCTGTTTGATTTCCTCAAGTGTACCTGAGCCTGTTATTTTAATTTTAAGTTTCATAGTTTAGTTACGAAATATAAAATTGATTTGTTACGCAAATATTCTATTTAAAGGGTCGTGAATTTTCCACCAAACTTCAGGAGAATTTTTGAAATCATAAATATAATGCAAGCACATTCTTCGTTCTTTTGCTTCTTTTTTGAAATCATAATCATTCATTTTATTTTTATGATACATTACAGTAGAAATCCTTCCATTTGATTCATATATGTCAATATGTACAAGAAATGGAGGTTCTTTTTCTTTAGAAGAAGTATAACCATTCTCCTTCATTCTTTCTTCAAATGTCTTTTCCATACTAAAATTACGTCCTGTTTTTATTTTTTAATATTAATTATCAGATTTTAATCTTCTGTTATGTTTGGTAAAATCCCAGACATTATAACACCAAAATATTGCTTTTTCTAATTTCTTTTTACTTTTGAATTCTTCTAATATTCTTCCATCAGGTGCTTTTGTTATAATTACACCATCTGAATTTTGGTATATTTTGATATTATTAATTTGTCTGATAAGTTTCATGTTTGAGTTACGAAAGGGAGAGTGAAATTGTTACAAATCTTCATGAGTTAAATAAATCACAAACATATAATCAAACAAGAATTCAACAATAGTTTCTCTGTCATCTTGAGTGCATTCAACCTCATCCAGTAAATATAAATCAACTTTACCTTCTGAACCAAGTGGTTCCTCATTTTTTTCCAAACATTCATTGAAAATTTTCACAACATTTTCAATAACTGAATCGGGACAATCAAGTTTATCGGTGTAAAATGCCAAAGCACTATCATCTTCTGATACTACTCTTGAATTTACTTTATCAAATACAATTTTTTTCATTTTTATGATAATTTATATACGAAATATAAAATTAATTTGTTACAAAACAAAAAACCTCCCGAACATTTTGCTGAATAGGAGGTTTTCAAAATATACAATTGGTTTTTGGTTATGATTCTTTTGGTGCAAATTCCGGGACAGGTTTTCCACGTTTCACCCATTCAGGTTTACCGTAGTAACGGTCACGGGTGCTTGTTGACAATGAATATTGTGCAATCAAATTGCGGTTCTTCAAAGAATGAATTAATACGGATGTTTTACGGGCAAACTCAACCGGGTCTTTTACATTAGTTTTACCAACCTTTTTTAATAATGCATCAACCAATTCACGATGATGAAGGAATTTTCTTCTGGTTTCAATCGTTTCACGAATTACAGCAGAAAGGTTTACAGGAAATTGGTTTACCGCTCCTTCTGGTCGTCCCTTGGCAGGTGCTTTCTTTTTGGATTTTGCTTTTGTTGACATAATAGTTTTGATTTAATTAATTAATGTTTCAGAATATTTAAACGTATCGAATATAAAAAAGTTACATATTATTTTTTTTCATTATTTCCAGAACCCAACATGAATTTTCTTTCAGTAAAATTCTGAATGAATTTGTCTGAATCCCTGTCAAAGAATTCTAACATTTTTTCAAGCATTGTTTTTATTTGTTCTTCCAAACTTTTAAGCCACTCATGTAAATCTTCACGATATGTTACAATTCTTTTTTCTCCTCCTCCAAACAAAGTCTGGTGTAATGTATTGGGTTTTCTTTTTAATACAGAATCTTTATTTGTAAAATTTTTAGATGTTTCAAAAATTTTATATAAAGTATTATTATATCCATCTTTTTCAGTATCCAATTTATATTCTTCGGCTATAGACCATTTTACTATAAAACCACTACCATCTGAAATTTTATCATCAGTTAATTTATCACCTATTTTTTTGCCAAGCCAAATATCATCCATAGTATAATCAGATATAGATGTTTGCAATTGAATAATAATAACCTTTCTGTTTAATCTGAAATTAGAAAGAAATATTTGATTCATTTCTTCGATTTGATTCAACGCTTCATCATAGGTTTTAACATCAGGAAAATGTTTTACTGAATTGATTTTTAAAGCATTATCTTTATCTAAAGGTCTTACTTCAAAAAGACCTGTTTTAATAGAAATATGAATTTCGCATTTCCCAAATTTGGTATCAAATGAATTTACTTTTGCCATAGTATTGTATTTACGATAAATTTCCTTAGTTTGTTACAATCCCATATCTGAATTCCTCCAGGTAAAACATCTTTGTTTTTTTGATTTATGTTGTTATACATCAAAGTTTGATGTATATGGAAAAACTATTTTCCAAATATAAAAAACTTTATTGTATATCTTTTTAATTTTAAAAAATTGATATTTTTCTGAAGTGGACCGTGCTTTAGCTTTGTTATTATGGTAAAAACAAAAAACCCCAACTTTTCAGTTGAGGCTTTCTGCGGTAAGGATGAGGTTTATCTTTTATACTTTCATAGCAAGGTAGTATTCTTTTTCGTCAATTCAATTTATTGTTATGGGCAAATAAAAATTTACTGCTACCATACATTCCAAAATTATTTCCCATCAATGCGAGAAATATTACAAGCGATAATTTCCAATCAAAACAAATCCAACCTAATACCATTGCAGCAATTCCTACTACCATTCCAATGATTTTTATTACTTTCATTTTCGTAATTTTTATCAGCCTATAACATACGCTATACAGAAGTGGGGCTGTTTTTTTCTTTTGTTGAATTGGATTTTTCAATAGCTTTGTTCGTTCAATCTTGGCTTTGCATTTTTAAAATAATCGTTATTCGTAATTGGTTATGACTTGTGTTCTGCTTCATACATCTTTATCATTTCTGCAACTTTTACTCTTTTAGGGTCAAATGGTGTAAGATAACCATATTTCATCATTAACCAAATTTGGTTATCTTCATTCATATTGTTCCACCAATTACGGCTAACAACAGACATATCTAATTCTTTTGATTTCTCTAATTGTTCAAGTTCATAGTTTTCTTTTTGTTCTTCATCAAACAGATTAGACCGGTAATCAATTTCAAATTGGGCAAGTTCTAACTGAACATCTTCTATACAAACATAGAGTGTATCGTTTTCAATAACCGTAGAAACTCCACAACCTTCAAGTTGCGCTTTTGCTTTTTCTAAATTTCTCATGGTATAGTTACGATTTAATTTTGTGAATTGTTATAATGTGAACGTAAAATTGCTTTAGCACAAACAGACGGTGGGATATTCATTGAGTAACAACGTCCTATCATATCACATGATATAATTTCATTATTATTAAGATTTTTTCTCACTATGGCAAGCACTTTATCACCATACTTTTGAAAGTTCTTAAGGGCTTTTTCAAGTTTACTCATAATAGAATTACGAAACTTTTCAAGAATTTGTTACAGATGTTTCATCCGGCTTAGATTGCAAAAAATTCTCAATCAAATGTGCATATTGCATCAACCAAACTTTGATATAATATTTACCATTATCTTCAAGACCACAAACAACTCCTGAAAATTTATTCATTAATGTATTATATTGAGATTTTGTCACCTCGATGGGTGTGTCATATTTAATTATGATGCCAGTTTTCTCTTGCATGAGTCTGCGGTTTTCATTTGATTATATATCCAATAATATCCTTTTTGAAATTGTATTCCTTCTTTTGAGGGTCTTTGTAATTTTGAATAGAGGTGATTTAATATAATAACAAAATATTCAATTAAAGAAGGTTTTCGTTTATTTTCAGGCAAAGGTGCAAGTTTTATTTTTTTAACTTCACCTTTGAAATTTTTATCTTTCCTTTTATTAAATTTTTTAAAAATACGCTGACCATCAAAAAATTTAATATCAATATCGGGTAGAACATATGTTTCTTCGTTTTTTACATAAATATCAAGTTCAGAACGATAGTCTCGAATAACATCTCCTTTTGAATCTGTTTGGGTACTTTTTATTTTATCAATACCCAATTTAGCAGAAGAAGCCTTGATTGCCAATTCTTTATTGTATTTTATGTTCATTTTTTTTTAAATTGTTTTAAACAAATATACAAAAAAAATAACTTATAATCAAGTTACGAAAATAATACATAATTTGTTATAAAACCAAAAATATTATTGATATATGAATTGCGTAAGGGAGAATTAATTGTTTGTATTTTTTTAAGTAAGTGCTTTTATTAACTCTTGATGTCTTATTAAACGTTTTTGTTCTAATTCCTCACTGGATAATGTCAATAAGTCCTCAAGAGTATAAAGTTGAAATCCGTATTTTTTGTCTCTTTCCAAAGCTCTTTGAGCTATTTTTAAAGCATCTTCCATTGAACGAGGGTGTAACCGATTAGAATAAATGCTACGTTTGTCAGCTTCAATCTGTCTTTCTGCATCAAGTCTTAACCACAAATCCCTATCGGCTTCAGAATTAAAGAATGTATCAATCATGATTCAATTACGAAACAAAAATCTTATTTGTTACGCTCAAGAAATTTTTCAAGTATGGTTTTTACTTTTGGAACCTTTTTTGTTTCAAATATAAAAGGATTATTATTTCTTAAATGATGTGGTAAAAACTTTTTATGTTCTTTGTAATAAGCATTGGATTTTTCCTTGTTAATCTCAGCCTCTTCGGGAGTTACGTTTTCTTTTGTTAAATCATCAATATCAACTGCACCCAATCTGTTATAGGGGTATTCAATTTCATTATTTGAAAGTCTTTTACAAAACAACAGTGCAAGTTTGTGAGTTAAATCAAATCCCGGAATAATCAAGCCTGTATAAGCAGATGATGAAATTACAACTCCAATTAGTTTGCCTGTATTTTTATCAGAAAAAACCCACTTGTCTTCAGGTTGTATATAAAGTGAGAGTAAGATGCCATATTTTGGCTCTTCATATAATTGATACAACGAATTGAAATTCAAACAACTACCAATCTTTGTGAATTTGGTATCCAAAGAGAGTTCAATGATTTCCTGTATATGTTTTTGGTCACATCTTTTGAATCCTATTTCAAACAATGGAAATTCTGTTTTTAAATCATTGTATAATTTACAAACAATTTCAATTTGTGCCCAAGCATACGAGCTGGTTAATCCTGTTGGATATTTACCTGTACCATAAAAAACATCTTTGATTTTCTGTATTGGTAAAACTTCACTCAATAAATCCTCTACAAAAGGAAATACTGCTTCGGATTCAGGGTGAACTGTTTTTGAATCGTGTTTTGCTCCTTTTTTGAGATAATCATACAGATTATGCTTTTTAAGAAGTTCTACAATATGTTTGTCTTTTAGTATGTTGAATTTTTTCATGTTGTAGTTACGTTAGGGAGATTTAATTTGTTATAACTTCTTTATAATTTTCGCTTGTTATGTCATCAACTAAATAATTATCTGTCATACAGATAGGACAAACCCAAAACCTTTCATTGTCAACATCTTCATCACCATCTTCCATTCTAAGACCTGGGTTGTACTGCATTTCTAATTCAGTTCCTTTCAGGTAAAACTCTTTTGCATTAACCTGCGGGTTTTGGTCAATAAGAATTGAATTACAATTATTGCATTTACAAAGATTTGCGGTTTCCATGAGAGTTCTTCTGTTTTAAACAAGATTTGCATGTAACATTTTTCCAAGTCTTAGAAAATTTCAATTGAGTTTTTGCTTTTAAGGCAGGGAGACAACACTTTAGAGCATCACCTTCAAAAATACTTCTTTTACTTGATTTATGTACAACCATTTTAATAAACTCCAATTTTTGTTATTCGTAATTTTCTTATCATGGTATCGTCATCTTCTAAGGTTTCTACATCAAAAAAAACATCATCTTCAATTCCATTAATGTGAACATCCGTCAGAATTTTTACATTTTCTGCGTTGTATTCATCTTCAACCATATCAATGATTCTTGAAGATAAATCTTCGTTTTTTTCAGAATGATTAATTCCGGTGCTTGTAATTACTCCAATAACAAGATTTTGTTCATCATCCCAAACAAGCAATCCTTGACTTGGGTTTAATTCTGATATAGTTATTTTGTTTTCCATAATTAAATTACGTAAAAGAGATTTGATTTGTTATAACTGAATTTTATATTTAGCAAATTCGAGTATGGCTTCCAAAATCGGTTCGTGCATTTCATGTCCATTACCATACCCGCCAAAAACTTTATTCAATGGATTTTTACCATCCTTTTTCCATTCAGACCAATCATAACCTATGATTAATTCATAGTCGGTTTTATCTGCTATAAACTTGATTATGTTTAACAATTTTTCGACTGAAAAACAAAACTTATATTTTTCGTCATTTCCACGAAAAAGTCTACCATGAATCTGTAACAAATCATCAACGTGTTTAACAAAAGGAGATTCCCATGCGAATCCATTGTTACAAGGTTTTAACTTATAACCCAAAAGTTCGGGTATTAATCTGCTATTGTAATTCATTGCTTGTCTTTTAAAATATTTTTTGCGGTATTGATTGCATCAGGAAGATATACATCAGTTGCATCATCCAAATAAGTTTTCCCTCCTTGTAATACAACCTCAAAAGCAAACCAATTGTTATTTAACCAGCCATCATGGTTGTTTAGATTTTTCAACTTTTGGTCAGTATAACCTCTTTTTAATGCTTCTTTGCGAGCGTAATCATTATTAAAACCCGGTTCATCAACTTTGAAAATAACACCTACATGACCCATAGCAATAATTCTTACTTCTGTCTTGCCATTAGACACAGTTGCTACATGACCATCAAACCAAAACGAATCTTTCCTTCGAGGTTCAACTTTAGTTTGATAAGTCAATTCTACTTTCTTTTTCGAGTTCATTCAACAAATGATTTAAATATTCAACTTTTTTTTGTAATTCTATTGATTTGTCCCTTGCGAGAGTTGGTTTATTTGCAATTAAATGAGCCATAATAGTATCTAAATCAAACTGAACATTTTTGTTTAATTCAGTAAATATTTCCTCTGTAAGTTTGTCTTTTTTTGTCATCAGTTAAATTTGAAATTTTTGTTTAGTCTTATGATTTGAGAATCCATTTCTCTCAATCTATTTATTAGGACATAAATTTTTTGTGCCAAATATTCAATTTCTTCGGAACATTTTTCAACTTCAGGTTGATTGTAATTGCTTTTATGATAAGAATATTCATTAGTTAATTCATTGAATTTCTCACATGTTTTAGCAACCACATTATTTATTCTGAAAACATCAGCCCAAAGTTTTTGAACTGTTTTATTATATTCGATATTTTCTTCTTCTTCCATAGTTTAGTTACGAAACAATTTAATACTTTGTTACACCTTTTTATAAATAACCACACTACAACCAAGCCTCCTGATAATAAATTTGGGCTTCTCATAGTATTTCCTTAACTCTGATGCGTCAAGTTTTGCCTGTTTAGTGTTTCCAATAAATCTTTGTTTGAATAAATTATAAACTCCATTTTTTAATTGGAGTTCTGTTGGAATATATGTTGTTGATGTTGTCATTACATAATTGAAATGTGACAATGTTTGAATTTTTTACCTGAACCACAAGGACATTTTTCATTCCTGCCAACATGGATATATTTGGCTTGTTCTGTTCTTAATGCTTCACGCTCCTCCCTTTGAATTCTTATGCGTTCCTCATCAATAACCTTTTGACCAGCATCATGTTCGATGATTTCACGACTTTCAATACCGCCAATAAACCCTGATGATTGACCCAAAGTTTGAAACATATTCATCATTGAGTAAAACTCCCGCCTTTTTGATTCAGCATATCGTTTCCTTTGCTCAAGAATTTTCTCTTTTGGAATATCTCCTAAAACAACATTCTCATCGAATGGAGTTTTACACTCACGGCAATGATATGGATTTTCAGCCCCAATCTTTTTATTAAAGAGTTCCCATTCCTGACAGGAAATACACCATAAACGTCTGAAGGAAGGAGGAGTTGGCATGGTTTAATTGTTTTCGTCTTGAATTTGTTTTGCTGCTTTATATCCAGCCTCTATTAATACAAGTCCTTTAGCACCATGCTTTAATCTTGTTTTAACAGGTTGAATAAACACAGTTTTGTTTTCAAGTAGTTCTACGGAGTACATCATAATTTAGTTACGTAAATCTAAAATGATTTGTTACAACCTGCCTTCCATCCAGGGGTTTTATTTACATTGGAGTTATACACGAAAGTTTATTTAAAATGGAAAAACCTTTTTCCAAATATATTAAACTTTATTGTATATCCTTATAAATTCAAAATTCACAAGTCCTGCTGCCGGTCTTCCAGGATATCTGCCGTACTTGTTTGAACAACAAAAACCCCCGCTTTTCAGCAGGGGCTTTTTGATGAGGTTGCAACTTAGAATGTTCGGCGTACATTTCTTGAAGGTCACTTAACTACGTACAGGACGTGAAGTCGTACAGCACCGGGATTATTTACTCATAAATTTTTGAATTTAGTATAAAGAATTTCAATTGGATGTCCATTTTTTATCATGGTAATATAAGCCAAATCACCCATTGCTTGTGCATTGTATTTAATAACGGCTTCAGCCAAATGTGTAAAACAAAACTCAAACCAATGGATGCGGTGTTCATTATATCCCACAAACAACCCATCATCATTTATAATCAAAAATGATTTTGGAAATAATTTTTGAATCATTTCGCCTAAATGTGCTTCGTTGTCATTACTTAATTCAATTGCCTTAATCATCGGTTGGAGGTTTTTGATTTTTTCGGGTGTAAGTTTTTTTACTCTTTTCTACTTTTTGAGTTGTACGCTGATAAGCATTAACCTCAAGCATCTGCTCTCTCAATTTTGCTTTGATTGCTTTATGTACGCTTTGATGTTTTTTCTTTTTTCGCTTTGCCATAATGTGCAAAATTACGTAAAACTCCAGTAATTGTTACAAAATTGAAACCTGGTTTATTGTTTCCGTATTATTGAAATATTTTTTTTTATATTCAAAAGTTTTTTCGTTTGTTGCATATCTTCTACTTCCTGATTCTGAATTATATCCTACATCTTTTACATCTGTTAGGATTTCAAATGCTTTATCAATAGCACCACGATTTGTTGTAATAAAAGCAATTTTATCGTTTATGGTTATGATGTGAGCATCCTTTATGTAATTAATAGTTATCAAATGTCTTTTAAAGACCTTGCCTTTGGTTTTAATTTCGTCAAAAACATATTTTATGTTTGACTTTTGACGATTATCCTTAGCGTTTATAACATTAAAATCTGCAATGTTTTTATTAAACGGATTTCCTTTCCACCAATTGTTTTGCCATACATTTTCAGAATCCCCGATAACACCATTCATAAACCCTTCCCGTAAAACTCCAATGATAGGGTTTGTATCATGTTGTTTACGGAATTGACTTTTATAACGTCTTAATGCATATTGTTTAGGGAGTGGTTCAAATGGTATTGAAGTGTATTTCGGTAAAGTAATACCTACTTCTACTAAATTTGGAGAAGAATTGTTTTGATATACAGTTGTACACAAACAACCATAACGCATACCTGTAAAATTTTCATAATTTGCATTAAGCATTAAAGTCCAAAAAGTATGGTGAAAATCACCTTCTACTCCAACTTTTTCGCAAAACTCATCATGTGCTTTTTCAAAGTCATTATAAGACTCTCTATCTATAAGGTCAATGAACTCATCCTCATTAAGAATAGAATTGTTTTTTCTGTCAACTTTTAGTTTTTCTAAAAGATTAATTGAAAATGATAATACTACAAGTAAGTTTGCCATGTTAGTTTGTTTATGACATAGTTACGAAAAGTAATAAGAATTTGTTACAAACCTATGAATATAAATTGTGCCACAATTTACATTCTTTTAGGTCTATTTTGATATTTTGTTTTTTCATAAAAGATTTATTGAGTTCTTCGGTAAGAGCATCAATAAAAGAACCACCTTGACCAATTAATATCCCAGGTTTGTGGGTTTCTATGAGCAAACGAATATCTCCATTTTTACTTTGATAGGCTTCAACTTTTGTAATGCTATGTTGATGTTTCCATTCATGTGTATAAAAAAACCCATTCATAATTTTCCTGAATGGTTTTGAATCAATCTGTTTTTCTTTTGCAAAAAAGTTTTTAATACAATTAAACATTTTGTTTGTTTTATAAGTTTTCATAATTAAGTTACGTAAGGTAGGTTTAATTTGTTACATCAAGCGTTATAACTATGAGTAAGCAAAAGTTGATATGTTCCATTTAAGTAGCAACCATCGTCAAGGTGCGACTCCATATTATCATCTTCAGCACCGTTTTCCTTTGCTTTTTTTGAAAACAATTCTTCAGCTTCACGATTACCTTCATCATCATCAGTGAATGACACGATTTGTTGAAAGTTATCGCCTGTGATTTCAATTACATTTACGGTGTGTAGTTTCATGGTTCAAGTATTTCGTAAAGTTGTTGTTCTACAATCAAATCCCAGGTTCCTGTCGGGTCTTTTTCACACGCTCCAGCATACTCATTGATAACTTGCTGGATTTGTTCTTCGGTTGGTTTCATTCCAAGTTGTTCTGCAACCTGCAAAACATCTTCCTTTGTTATTTTTGTTCCGTCAATCATCATTGTTTTATTTCAATTAGTTTTCCAGATAAGGTTTTTGCTTTGATTTTGGTTTTGTCGTTTATTGTCATAAATGATAAACTCCAAACAAAAACAAGCTCACCATTAATGTCCATATAATCTTTAACTTGATATGTATGTATTGAACTTTCAATATTTCAGTTACGTAAAATTTCAAAGAGTTGTTACAAAAAATAAAATTTATTATCAATTTCAACAACACTCCTCCATTCTCCAATGACTTCATTGTTATTCATAACAAAATGTCCAAATGGAGTTATTGCTTTTACAATGCCCTTATTGGTATGACTACCTATTTTTATTTTAGAACTCATTTCTTGACGAGTCATTGAAAAACCAATTAATAAACCATTTGTAGTTATTTCCACAATTACTATTTAACTTCTTGTTCAATAGGGTCACAGCACATTGAAATGTATTGCTGAACATCTTTGGGGAGAATAATCCAATCAACCTTTTTGCCCAATGCAGGATTAATGTCAGCAAGGTATTTATCAACGGAATATTTGGTACACTTTTTTACATCACAACGCTCTCTCCAAAATGCACCATACTCAACCATCATTCTTGCATCAGCAATGTTATGGTTAAATTGTCCAAATCCCAAAGGGTGAAATGGGTTTTCTGAAGCACCATACACATCACCATCTTTTAGGATGATGGTATAGCGGTCAATAGTTTCACCACCATTATCAAAAACTATAAGTAATTCTTTGGGCTTTTTCATATTTTAGTTACGAAATTAAGAAAAGTTTTGTTACACTTCAATTTGAATATTTTTTATTTTATATGTTTTATCGCCAACTGAAATTTCCAAATTAATTTCTGCATTATCATAATCAAAAGCATCATTTATACCTGCATCACAATCAGAGCAATAAAACAGTGCTTTTAAATCAGGATTTAACAAGTCAGACTCTTCAAGTAAATAATTATATTCTTTGCTCTTTGGAAATGTTTCCTTGTCAATACACAATTCGGAACAAAAATTTAATACTCTTCCTTTTTTTACAGGATTTTTATAATCGGTAGCATACGAATCAAGTATGTAATTTTTATCACCCAAGGTCAATTGTAAAGAACCTACATTTAAAGGAAAATCATTAACCAGTAAATCTTTTAATAATTTTAAATTTATTTCTATAATACCTGATATGTTTTCCATGTTACATTAATTGATTTATGAGTTCTCTTGCTTTTTTCATGGTATCTTTTAAGTTTTTACGCTCAAGAATACCCAAAGTAGGATTAGCTTTATCTGCTTCAAGTTTATTATTTGCGTTGTGAAAGGTTTCGTTTAAGGATGCAAGTATGAATTGTCTATCCTCTGTATTTAATGTATTTTTCATAATTAATGTATTTTTCATAATATAGTTACGAAATTAAGAAAAGTTTTGTTACAAATAAAAACAGGGAGAATAATTTATTCCCCCTGTTCTTTAAATGTGCTTACTTGGAGTCAACAACTCCAAAGTGAAACTCATACTCGGCATACTCTGAAGCATAACCGAGGTTTTCGGTCGATTTGTTCATCGGCATATTTATTTGGATTAATTGGTTTGGAATTTAGTTACGTAAAAAATATATATTTGTTATAAAGTTTATGAATAAATTGGACTTTTATAAATGTAACCTTCTCTTATTAGGTTTTTTACAAACTTGTCCATTTTCTTTCTTGCTTTAAATATATTAATACCGAAAAAAGGACTTCCATCTTTATGGGTTTGTACTCCATCATGAGTTGATACAGTGTATTTTGCTTTACCAACATTATCAATAGTATAATACATTTTTTCAGCCATAATGTAATTACGTAAGGGAGATTGTATTTGTTACAGATTATAGGGATGATACCTCATATGATTTGGTATATTCCATTCATCAGCTTTAGATTGAGCCTCTGATTTTGTTTTGAATGTCCGTGAAAATGTTGGACCTTTTACGGTATATTTATGAGAAGTCATGTACTCGCTTGTAATTGAATTTTTATTCAATTCCTCACGTTCTTTACTACCAATAGGATGATTTTTTGCGTTAAAAGTACGTTTGTATACATTGTACTTTTTTTTAAGTTGACCCTCAACAAATTCATCATCATGTTTATCTTCGATATATCCCATAATTTAATTACGTTATAGATATTGTATTTGTTACAATTCAAATGAAAGTTGTTGACCTCTCGGATTTTGTTCTATAATTACAGGTTCAGTTTGAACAGCAAAAGTATTTGATGGTGCATGGTAAGGAATAAAATCCAAATCAATTTGAATATAATTTTTATCATACCCTTCAAAATAGTTTTCAGTAAAACTCCTTATCCTTTGTTGTGAATAAACACCACGGGGAGATTCATGGGAACGGTATATTGCCCCCGATTCTTTTTCATCTTTGATAACTGATTTTATTAATTGAACAAGTTTTCCTAATGAAATATTAATTCCGTGTTTTGGCTTATAACCTTTACTACAAGGTTTTACATCTAAATAAAGAATAAGGGAAAAGTTACCAAACCTACCAAAGTCATCGACAACACATTCGGTGCAACCAAATGGAGTTCCACGTTCTGTAATATTCCTGGCTATCTTACCAGCAACATCTCGCATTTCATTTGTTGTATGACTCATAATTTAGTTACGTAGGGGAGATTTGATTTGTTACTGAATTATCCAAGTTGTTGATTCACTTTCGGGAAGTTCGTCTACGATTTCTACAACTTCCAAAATATTATGGTCAATTTCGTCATCGTAAGGATAACCACGCTCTTTATGAAAATCTTCTTGTGTTATACCTAAATCAGAGTCGTAAAAAACCTCACTTTCTTCAAAGAGAGGAGAACCCTTTTTGGTTTCAATTTCCTTTAATTTTGTTTCAGAAATTTCAATGGTAAAATTCCATTTGTAATTACCACCATCACGATAAAGAAATTTGATACCTTTCATGTTTATCTGTTTTATGATTAAGTTACGAAAAAAGTGGAAGACTTGTTACAATCTTCCACCATTTTGTGTTTATGTTTAATTATTTAACCCTTCGAATTATTACTGTGTACATTGGCGCACCAAGTCGGTTATCTGAACCCTGATATTTATATACAGGATTAATACCATCAATCAATTCAAATTTGTAACGATTACCTCCTGATTTTTTGATAAGTTTAATCAAATTAACATTAGTGTTTCTGTCATACTTATCCCTTGCATTTAAGGTAATCCAAATCAAACCACCAACTTTTACAAGGTCATATTCTAAAACATGAGCAATGGCTTTTTTATTTGTTGAAAATGTACCGCAATAATCTAAAAGAATATGAGCAAATGAACCTTCAACAGTTTCAAACATGATATATTCATTAATGTCTTTTAACAATTGAAGACACCTATTTTTAAGTGAAGGAGTTGATTCGATAATACGAAGTTGATTTTTATAAACACATCGTGCTTGCTTTTCTGTTTTTACACCAGTCCGGTGAATTTCAAAACCTACAAACATAAGTTTTGCCAATTGCTTAATTTTGGCAATTGATTTTTCAAATAAAAATTCATCAGGTAATGTTAGTACTTTACCAATTTTTGGAGAAGCTAAAGCTAACATTAATTTTGTTAGAAAATCACGGATTACTCTTTTTTCTCCGTTAATATAAGATGCAGTACCATGTGAAATTTCTTTTCGAGTTACCCAAGCCAATTTTGCTCTTGCAGTCAGTTTTCTTTTTCTCGCTCTCTCGTTTTTTCTTCTTGTAGCAACCGCTTTGAGCGCAATTTTAGTAAGTTCAGCTTTAGATTTTTTGCCCATGTTTTTTCTGTCTGAGTTGTTATAATTGAGTTACGAATTTACTTTTTGAATTGTTACACTTTCAAACTTATATAATGGAGTTCCTTTTGTTTCTAATATATCAATTCTTTTTGTGTATCTTTTATTCATAGTATCAGCAACAATATAAACACCATCTTTATGACCCGCACCTTTAATTAACACCTTATCTCCGTAATCAAATTTACCACCCCATCGCTTTAACATATCCCTTGACATCGCTATCCATTTATGTTCTGAGGCTTTAACAGGATTGATTTTATACATTCCTGCGGTAATCAAAGGGTCGGCATCACATTGGTTTTCTACTGCATTATACATTGTTGCAGTAACCTTGAATGTTTCGTTAAAACGTTTTTCGATTTTTTTATAATTTTCACTTGATTGTTTGCCTACGTTATAGGTCATAATCATATTAACAACAGTCAGTAAGCAAAGAATGGCTATGAGTCTTTTCATAATATAATTTTTATATTTAAATTACGATATGATAAACTAAATTGTTATATACACACGCTCAACTGAAGTACCAAATCCAAATATTAATCTTTATTATTAGGTAGGTATACATCGAAGTTTGTTTTGTTTGGAAAATTGTTTTCCAAACACACTAAACTTTATTGTATAACTTTATAATTTTATGAGTTCTGAACTCTTCAGTTCCTTGTCTTGTGAATATTTTTCTATTTCCATTTTTTAACAAATAAAAAACCCCCGACTTTTTAGCCGAGGGTATTTTTTAATTTTTAGGTTATTTAATCAGTTAATTTCCGAAAAGTTTTTGTAATGCTGTTTCACGATTTACTAATTCTTTTATTTTGGCAATTGGTAATTCTGCTTCATAACCAAGTAACTCATGAACATATTCATCAAGACAAATACCCGCACAACGCTTTACAATTCCCTTGTCTTTAAAGTTGTCCTTTTCAACAACTTGGTAAAACACCTTTCCATCTGCAACAGTAACTGAAAAATAACTACCCAAAAGATTGTCAAGTTCTTTAGCACGCTTTGCTAAATTTTTTAAGTGTTCAAGGTTTTTATCTGCTTGGGTAATACTCTCTCTAAAATTATTAGAGGATATTTTTATTTCAGGAAGGTCGTATATAAGTTCTTTTGAAAGTTTCATACGGTTTATTTTTAATAAAATCAACTTAATAACATGTTTTATTTACGTATTAGGGAGAGTATGTTACAATTTAATCCATGTTTTCGATATCTTCTTTAGTTATTTCAATACAGTTAATTTTGTCAAGTGTATTTTCCAAAAAGACATGAATACAGGAATTATTTATGCGAGGCATATAAACTCTTACTAAAGTATGTCCATTTTCGTTAAGATATTTCCAAGTTGGAACCATAAATTTTGAATATCCAACATAACCGTTAGGGTTAACAAAATTTTCAAATTTTTCAAAAATTAAAATCTTGGTTTTTGAATTTTGTCCCAATCGGTTAAATCCATTTGGCATACCCAAAAATATTTGACCCATATTAGGTGTTATGTATGTAGCTGCAACATGGTTGTCGCATCCTACACCATCATATTGTGATTTTGCGAAACAAGTTTCGAATGGTCCTTTTATGCAACCTGAACATTGATATTCTTTTACTGCTTTTTCTATTTTGTTCATATTTTATTTACGTATTAGGTATAATATTTGTTACAGGAGTTTAACCCCACTGAATAACTGTACCACATTTTGAACAACACCAACCATGACTACCATTCTCCAGTTCCCAGTATTCCATGTCATTAGAATGTGAATCAGAATTTTGACATTCTTTAATACTTTCTTTTTGTTCTTCCAATGTGGAGTTGGGGAGCGGTATGATTTCATCCAATGCTTTTGTTCCAATTGAATCAGCAAAAACATCAAGTTCAAAATTTGATACTTTGATACCTTCCATTCCGCCTCTTTGACAATATGCGTATTCTGACATCTTATTGTTCTTTTGTTGCTATTTCTAAATCAACTTCTTTAAAATCATTGTTGGTAAAATCACAATATTTATTTGACACGTTATTATTTGAATCCAACCAAACTTCTGCGTCTTTGATTTTACTCAAATGTTTACTATAACCAAAATTTTTAATTGCTTCCTTTTGTTCTTCTTCTGAACCAAAAAACCACTTTACCAAGTGTTCCAGATTTTTAAATTCCCGAATATGAACACCTTCATAGTTGTAATAGTAAGTTCCGTCATCTGATTTGTGAACTGTTCTATTGCCCCTAAATTCGTGAACAGCACAATCCCTGTCGAGATTATCAATCATTTCAACTGATTGAGGATATTTGATTTTAAGTTCCTGTTTTGTCATAATGTAGTTACGAAACAAAAAAGAAATTTGTTACAAATCCTGAACGGTTACATTATCAATAAATGTGTCAACGAACGTTTTGACTTGTTCAACCGTTCTATTTGTAAATGCCGTTTCTGCTAATATAGATAAGTTGCCTTCAGGTTCGCTTGAGTTTCTGAAAGTAACATAACCTTTGATACCACCCTCAAAATAACCATACCTTGCCTCAATAAGTCCAACTGTTATATCTCTTAGACGCAAATACTTGGTTTTATATACTATGCAGTCTTTGGGATTTATTACTGAATTACTCATTTTCTTTCAAATATATTTGTTCAATTCTTGAAGACGAAGAATCAATAAGAAAAAACTCCGAATTTGGAAAATGCTTTTTGACTATCACCAATTTTTCATCTTGGGATAAACTTCTCCACCATGCAAGTGCCAATTCTCTTGTTGAAAGTTGTTTCATGATAACAAAGTTACGTAAAACTCCTATTATTTGTTACGTTTTAGTAATTCAGTCATCATATACTCCTCAAAAGCATATTGACCAAAATATTCTTTGTTACAGAACTCTTTAACCTTTTGGTAAATATCCAGAATCTGGGTTGAACGTTCCGGCTCACAAAGTCCGTTGCATGAGTAAAACTCCTTTTCTCCAATCTTTGCATATATCAAAATACTACCATAAATCATATTATATTCAAAGCCAAGTGAACCTTTAAAAACAGAATTGTTATAATCATAAATTCTGCGTTGAACCCAACTTTCAGGATTGTTAGTTATACCAAGCAAATGTTCCGTGGTACTGTAATACTGTGTACCGTTAAACATATTGTCAGTAGTTATGAATTGTGGTAAAACACAATAGTCTGTCGAATTATGTTCTGTTGTCTGCATGATTTAGTTACGTAAAACCCCAATTATTTGTTACAACAGGCGGAATGCTTGAGTAATCAGGGAAGGAACAGTAGGATTTTTACATCATACAAATATACAATTAAGTTTATTCTATTTGGATAAACTATTTTCCAAGTATATTAAACTTTGTTGTATATACTTATAAATTCAAAATCCACAAGCTCTGCAGCCGTTCTTCCAGGATATTCGCCTGGATATGTTTAATAAAAAACAAAACCCCCCAACTTTTCAGTCAGGGGGTTTTCGCAATTGTGTGGTTAGATGTTTATTGTCCGTTCTTTGAACGCTTTTTCTTTTTGCGGCTTGCTTTTGCCTTTTGGCATGAACGCAAATGCTTTTTGTGTTGTTCTACCTTGTCGTAGTCAATATAGGTAGTATGGTTAAATGGATTATCAAACATTGCTTTGTTATTTAATTATATCAAATCGATGAACCAAGTTTCCGTTGAATTGTCCCGCAGTTATTTCATAAAACATATCGTTATATTCAACCATGTATGCTTCGATGCGAACTCCATTATGGTAAAACGCCATTTTCTTTGGCTCAATTTTTTCACGGGGTTGCATATAAGGAGGAATATAATCCTCTGTTGTAGCACCACAATTTGTACAGGTGTGTTTCATTTTTCAAACAAGTTTTAGATAATGACCTTCTATTGTTTCTGTTACAACCGAACCGTCAGGTAGGGTAAATTCAACCTCATAGGCATTTTTGCTTAGATAGACATGGACAACAGTTCCAAGCATACCGAGTTTGGCACTATCCAAATTAACAAGGAGTTGTACCATGTTATGTTCTTCTATTTGCTTTCCCATAACAAAGTTACGAAATAGAAAAGAGATTTGTTACAAAACCTTGTCAAAAATATCACCAATGGATTTATATCCAATTGCATTAATGATTACATCTTCACCATAACGCCTGCCATCTTCGGTAATAATCACATAACTGTGAGGACATGCCTTAACCGAACCCTTTGGGGCAATGTTTGCATCACAAAATTTCCAGACCCCTTCTGGTAAATTGTCTGGGTTTACTTTGGCTGATGGTATAAGCACAACAGTATTAAACACTTTTGAAAATCCACCATATAAAGCGTTGTGGATTAAATGGTCTTGTTCATAACGTTGAAGTTCAAGAGTGACTATATCACCTGCTTTGATAATACCGTCAAGTTGAGGGTATGTTTTTTTTGCTCTGAGTTTCATGATTTATTTGCGAAAGGGAGATAACCTACAAACTTCTTTTTGATTTTCATCTAACTCTGTCAGAATGTAACCATGATGTGAAACCAAAAAGTGAGCATAGTCAGTGTCAAGACGTAAAACTCCAAAGTCTTTTCCGGTTTTCGATTGGGCTTTGTAATTCTTCACCTCCTTAATTCTTGGTTTGAACCAAGATTGAATGTTTAGTGTTTCCATAATTTAATTACGAAGTTGAAAGGTGATATGTTACAAATCAAAAAACATAATCAACGATATGTTCAACTGTCAAAGGATATTGTTTCTTCTCAGGGGAATAATCACTAAAAACATACCCTCTGTCAGAACCACATCTACCATAGTTTGACCATAAATCACCACTTTTCCATTCTTTTTTTTCAATGGTATTTTTAATCATTTCCCGCAAATCCTTCTCAATAATGTCATCAATAGATTCGACAAATGCCACAGAACAACCTTGATTGTCTCTTGTTGTGGTAATTATTAATATGTTTTTCATGATTCAGTTACGAAATTAAAGGGAGATATGTTACTTAACGTAAAAATAAACATTCAAAGTCAGGATTTTGATAAAGGTCAGAAGTTGTACTTGCAAGTATAACTCCATCTGATTTTCTGCGACCTATTGACCAAATCCAAGACTCAGAAGAGGAATCACAATAATCCATATCATCCTCAAAATCTTTTAAAATATAATATGCATTTTTATGATTACCTTCAGAAGTACTGGGAGCATCAATTCGCTCACAATCTTTCAAGTCAATAGCATTGCCTGACTTTATTTTTCGCTCCATTGCTTTGTTTTGCATATCTCAAACAAGTTTTAGATTACAGCTTTGCATACAGGATAACCATTATAAATATTTCCTATCACATTCCCATTATCCATTACGAAATGACCAAACATAGTTATTTTTTTAACAATCCCCTTATTTGTTTTACTACCAATTTTTATAAATTGACTCATTTCTTTTCTTGTTAAGAAAAATGAGTTTTCTAAATTACCGTTGTCATTTATTGATAACGTTTCCATGATTTAGTTACGAAGTAAAATGGAAATTTGTTACATCTAATAAACACAAGCTATTATAAATTTTAGCTGAAAAGTCACAGATTATTTTCAGTTAAAAAGGCTTTAACCTTCTTAACCACAATATCAAAATTGTTTTTCCAATCAGGGTTTTCGTTTGCGTCATCATCAATTTGAATTATGTAATCCTTTCCATATTCATCCAATTCATAAAAACCGTGGTCGCACAAATTGTCATTACACCATTCATCAAGACGTTCAAAATCGTCTTCATTATTTACTTTTAATTTAGTTTTGATTTTTACTGAGTGCTTAGTTAAAGAGTTATAAATTTTTATCATTTGGTTTTAATTTAATATCCTCAAGGGAATCTGTTATTTCTTCTGCACTGCAATTTATTTTTTAATCACTGCTTTTTTAGCGTCCTGTTCAGCTTTGATTTTATTTTCAAAAGCCCACCATTCTCTCTGTTTGTTAACAGGTTGAAAAGCGGAACGATATTTTAAATTATGAAATTTGATTTTTTGTGCCATATTAAAATGCTCCTAATTGTCCTGGCTGTTTCGACATTTTACTCTCTTTCCTTATCCACATTCTTTCGGTTTTGGAATATTCATAATCATTGTCCGAACCCTCGGTGTAAAAATCCAAAACAGATAAAGCCCTTGCTCCAAGCCCTGCTTTTTTACAAGCATCAGGGTAGTCTTTTCCTTCGATTACTTCTGTTTGTCCACCGAGCCAATAAAGACGAAATTGTTTCTGTTCCATGTTCAAAGTTACGAAATTAAAATGAGAATTGTTACAAAATTAAGCCCTTCCTGTGTATCTCAGGTTAATATCAAACTTACTGTTCATACCATATCGTAAGATATCGTTTTACTTCCTTTGGGGAATGCTAAACTAAAGGGGTATGGAGTTTTACTTCCGGCGGTACATTACCATTTCTTTTACTTTATCAGTAACCGCATTAATGGCATCAATCCTTCGGGGAGATTCAACAACCAACTGAACTTCCTTTGGGTTGAAATCCACTGAACCGAATGGGATTTTTGCAATTACAACCATTTTACCTATTGGCTTACCATCTTTTAATTTGGGGATAACAATGGCGTTCACTTTGGGATGATTAGGGAGATGAAGACGCTCTGCAGTTGTAATGATTGAACGGCTGTCATATTCTTTACCTGCTACTGAAATTCTCTTGCTCATGATTCTGTTTGATTATTTTATAAACAAGTTACGAAACCAAAATGAGATTTGTTACAATTACTTTTTATTATCAACAAAGTATTTAAAATCACCAACCGTTTTCTCTTTTCTTCTTATTTTCTTATTTTCAATGGTTGTTCTTGCTGACAACATAGATGAGTTTTCTGTAATCTTAGGGAGATTTCCTTGAATGGTATTGTCATATACCTCTTCCCAATTTTCATGCAATCCCACTCTTGAACCAAAGGTGTGATACACTTCCTCAACCTCATTTTTAGCAGGCAAGTAACGTCCATCTTTTGTCGGAATGTAACCGTACTCACCTGTATATTTCAAAAGTTCCTTTGCTGAAACAGGCATTATTTCATAAGGGAACAAAGTAATTTCACCTTGTGAGGTTTGGTATTTAATTCTTGGAACACCATAATAACTGTCAGCAATAGTCAGAGTGCCAACACCAATTTCTCCTGGAATTAATTGAATTTCACAAGCAGGTGATTTGGTGACCATAAAATATGCTTGTTCATCAGTTTCAAATGGCTTTAACATTCTACCAATAATATCGGTTGTAAGATACGATAACGCCAAATCGTGTTTTGAAACTTCTGACTCCTCAATCAGTTCTTTTACACTATCCCATGTTGTCAAGTTTATAAACTTTAAGCTTGAACGACTTTTCATTGGCATTTGTAATACATCATCGAAAGTAATTGATTCATCGAAAAGCTGACGTTTTTTATTCTCCAATACAACCACTTCAAGGTTAGCAATGCTTTTTACAATTTCTGCATATTTGTCTTTGTTAATTTCATATACGCTATTAAAATCAAAGTCATTATTGAAAGGAATGGAAGCAAGTTTTTTCCATGAATATTCATTGTCGGTAACTTTCGTACACATATTTTCAACAATACCCAAAATGTTTACACCACTTTCTTTAAAGAACAAAGCAGTTCGGTTAATGTCTGTTACACTCAAGGTATTGGGTTGTGTTACCACAATCAAACCCGAAGGTTTAATCTTTTGCAGTAAGTTGATATGAACATCTGTAATAGATGGAGGCGTGTCAATCAATACATAATCAGGATTAAATTGATTGATTGAATCGATAGACTCAGAAATGTATGAACGAATGGCACTGTCTGTTACATAAATGGTTTTGCTGGTGGCATATCCCAAAGAGGATACCATCAGTAATTCATTAGGATTTGAATTTTCAAAAACAACAGGCATTGAAGGAGTGTTTACATCAGCATCCAAAATGAAAACTTTTTTACCCTGTTCTATGAGGGTCTTGCCAATGTTCGCAGTTGTAGTAGTTTTACCTACACCACCTTTACCCGAATAAATAATGATTACTTTCATTTGTCTGTCTATTTGATAAAATTACGAAAATAAGACGTTATTTGTTATAAGTATTCATCATTTTCATCATTGTCTATATCAATATGCCATTCAGGTTTGTTTGCTTTTTTAAGCTGAATAATTGCAAATACCAAAACAACAAGTAGGGTAATCAAGACCATTGGGGAGATTTATATATAAATATTGTAGATATACATAAAAGTTTATTTTAAATGGAAAATAATTTTTCCAAGTATATCAAACTTTATTGTATATCACTCTAATGTAAAAATCCTCCCTGGTTACTGCAGGTCCCCAGGATATCAAGTCCTGAAGCAAAAAAAAAGACCTTGATTTTTATCAAAGTCTTTCTCGGTAAGGATTATGTTTACTTCTTTCTTTTGCGTTTGCCCTCATACCATTTTTGTTGCTTGTGAGGTTTTAGAGTTTTTGGAAAAAAAGGAGTTTCAAATTGAGGTAATGTTCTTATTGGAATTGGTTCTATATTTCTTAATATTTCAGGTAAAGTTAAAGGTTTAGATTCTTCTTCTTTTTTTACTTTTGTGGTTTCAGTTGAAATATAGTCAGTCAAATTACGACCTGCCAAAAGTTCAGTAAAATTTTCCATTCCATGACCAATCACAACAAGACCTATTTTTTCTTTGTCATGTTTTAAAAGTTCATTGCTCAATTCTTTATCTGTATCAAGAAACAGCACGTTAATACCATCTATTTTTTTTAGTTCAGGCATATATAATGTATTTTAAAACGTTCAGGTTTGAAACTCCAAATTGTATCATTGGGATGTATTTCATTGTTATCCTTATCAGTTATTGTAACAGTTGAACCACTCGTATTAAGACTGTTTTCAACAAAATGTTTTACTTTATACCATTTGTCTTTTTTAACCCATTTATCAGGAACAAATTTGTTCGGTACAGAATCATCTATACACTCAGCATATAATTGAAAAAATGGGAGAGGTATTATTAATTTAACTGCCATATTGAAGTTACGAATTTAGGAAAAATTTTGTTACAAATATAAATAGAAAGTATAAAACGGGAAAACCCCACCACAATATGGGCGGGGTTTCCTTCATCGGAGCGTCACGGGCGGAGCGGTTTGCCTATCCTATCATATCCTGACCTTATGGCGGGAACGTGGTGGCGGAGCGGGATGACCGAGAGGTTTAGACCTTGCAAGGATTTTATATTCCTTCGGTACTTGGTAAGCCCATTTTGACTTTCTTCCGAATATCTTTATTTATTATTTCTCGACACTTTTTATCTTTTCAGTTTAAGTAGCTAAGTGAATCCTGTACTATATCTCATTTTTATAATTCCGGCTTATAAGGTTAATACAATTACGATTTTTCTTTTCTTTTTGTTACAGACCCTAAAGGGTCACAGACAATCTTTGTTATGAGGAATTTTTTTCACGGGTAGTAATGCTTTTAATTTCTTAATTGAGTTACGTAAGGGAGAATTAATTTGTTACATAATTTTCATGGCTATTCGTTTTTAGATGCTTAGTGTTTAATTGGAGTTCTACAATTTGTTTGATAATGTAGTTACGTAAAACTCCAACCTTTTGTTACAACTTTTAACGATTATTTGTCCTTGCCAATTTTTTTGCACCATTTTTGTATAAGGTAGTACCTTGTAACTTTTGTTCTTGAATAGTAATCACTTGTCGTTCCAGTATTTCTACAATCATGCAATTTCCATGCCTTTGACCTTTAATCACCGCTTCATTCTTTGCTTTTTCAGTACAACCATGTTCAACACAAATGGTATCAATGATTTGTCTTGTATGTTTCCAATCACCAAATGAAAATACTTTACTAATTCTTACAATTTGGTAAGCAACAACAATATATTCTTTTACTGGTTTTTCACCCTTTGCTAAAGTTTTGGTTTCTTCCCCGAATTGTTCTGAAATTTCATCAAATATATCCATAGTTCCGTTTGTTTGTTTGTTTATACAATTACGAAACCAAAAATGGAATTGTTACAACAATTCATCGGGATGAACGACTTTTTCTTTTAAGTATGAATACTTTTCCCAATATTTGCTTTTTATCCAATGTGTAATGTACTTATATAAATTGTCACGACCTTCATTGCCCTTGCCTTTTATTTCTTTTCTGAATTTAGCATTATGAGCAAAATGATAGTTGGCACGAGCAGTTAACTCACTTACCAATTTATCAGTGACCTCAATACCTTCCCGTTCAAGGCAGGTTTCCACTACAAGTTCAACCAATAGTGCTGGGCACGATTCATTAATTGTTTTTGCCATTTAAATTCCTTTTTTATCTTTTTCTAAAATACACTCTCTTTTTGTTTTGAAACACATTACTCCTTCTTTATATTTCAAAACATAACCACTTTTACGAGGTTCACCATTCTTATCAAAGAATAAATAAAACGCCAATTGCGGTGCTTCACTCCAACTTCTATTCCCCAACCTTGCTTGTTCAGTGAATTTATTAAAATCACTTTTCCATTTACGTTGCATAATTTCATTATACTCTGTAACGGATACGATTTGTCCTATTTGTAGTTCACTCATGATATAGTTACGAAATGAGAATAAAATTTGTTACAAAGTGAAAGCCCCGACTACGTTAGGCAACGAGCAGGGGCTTTCGGGCAGTAAACAGACAAATAGACAATTATTTTCTTGAGATTACAGTTCGGGCAGGAATTTCACATTCCTTGATTTGAGATGTGAATTTTGTAACTGCAAATGTGACACCAACAATCATTGTGAGATAATAAACGATTTTCATATTCTTCCTTGTTTTTTTTGTTATAGTTAAGTTACGTCTTTGTCTTTTGATTTGTTACTCTTTTATGTTATTTTTTTGCATAACGTGTTTAATAAGTTTTTCTTTTTCCTGTTCAGCTAAAACTCTTGCTTTTGCAAATTCTTTTTCAGATTTGCGCTTTACTTCGTTAAGTAAAATTTTAGTTCCTGAGAAAGCAGCATAAGATTTTGCTAAAACTCTTCCATTTTCTGTTATCGCAATATCAACAGGAGTGACAGAAAGGTAGTAACCACGCTTTTCACAAATACCTTGAAAATAATTCATACCACCAATGTTATAGGTAATAGATACCTCCAGTGTTTTACCACCTCTTTCAATTAATTCTTTTATTTCCATAATTAAATTACGTAAAACCCCAATTACTTGTTAGCTACCCGCCCAGGAAGTTGTCCCACCTGTGGTTTTTTTTATTATTACGAGATATACAGTAAAGTTTAATAAATTTGGAAAAACTATTTTCCAAACACATCAAACTTTATTATATAACAAAACAAAATTAAAAACCGGAGCTGTCCTGTCCGGATATCGAGCTTGAACAAACTTAAGATTCTACAGTGTAGTATAAAATGAAAAACCCTCAACCAATATGGTCAAGGGCTTTTCGGCAACAACAGAGTGGAACAGGAGGATTAGAATATTTTTCTTATTTGCTTATTACTTGTTACAAAAATGTTGGTTGTATATCCGATTCATTTCTGGATAAATTATTTTGATTGCCTCATCTTTATCCATACCAATTTCAACACTCTTGTCAACCCAATCGCTCAAGTGAGCAGTTCTTTCACGATAAGCGTCACCACGTTCACTTGCATCAGCAATCATTTCACAGGCTCTTGCATCATCTTCCCTTCCAATTTTTCTCCAATATTCAGATGCAGTTCTCCACTCGGAGAGATTTTCCATTCTGCGAACAAACATAGAACGATTTTCAAACAAATGAGCGTTAAACGCATTGATACAATCTTGTAATGTGTAGTCTGCTTTCATGGTTTAATTACGAAAATCAAAGTTTAATTGTTACATTTCGCTTAGGAAATCTTCAATAGGGAATTCTTCAATAGTACGCACTTTATATTTAGGAGGCTCCATAGTTTTTGGATTGGTATAAAAATCAAAACCCTTTCTGTATTTTACATATTGACTTATTGGAGTTCCTTCACTAAAATATGAATAACAACCGCTTGCTCTTTCATTTGTTGATTCTGTAATAGACAATTTCGGTGCTAATGGATTAAATTGACATAGTGTTAAATCTATGAAATATTTTTTTTTATTGAAAGTATATCCAATCCAATAATGTTCCCAAAATCCAAATTGACCATAATAAACTAATGGTTCATTTTGTAGTTTTACTCCATCAAGCATCATGGCAATGTACAAACAACTATATTCACACATATTGGAAACATCTTGGTGATAAACACCTTCTATCGTTTCACCCTCTGCTTTTAACCATTTAATAAAATGATTCGGATTTATCTTAAAATCCAATTTTGGACGTAAAAATTTTAAGGTTTTTGGTTTAGAAAAAAGCAAATCCTTCATCATGGTTTAGTTACGATTCTACATTGTAGTTTGTTATACTTCAGCCTTTACATAATTATACTTTGTTTTTCCCATCCAATGGTTGACTCGTTGAATATAATGTAAAACTCCATCAATCAAAACCCACCTTTGGTATAATTCATTTTTATGAACAACATGAAATGGCTTTTTATTATAGAAAAATGCTATGGAATTATAGTATTCGTTTATTACCATATTCAGTTTTCTACCTCCAACCGTAACTTCATCAAGATTCTTAAAATGATTGAATATATCTTCGTTATTAAAGTTTGTTTCCATAATTCAATTACGAAGCTTATTTGATTTTTGTTACTTTGTTGTTTGCATTATCAACATATTCTGCTCTGATAATTGATTCATCTTCATTAATTAAAGAGATGTATAAATTCAATTCATCAGTTGTTTTTGCTTGTTCAATCCTTGGTTCGGTTCGAGTAAAAGTAAAAGCATCAGCTTTTAATTTTCGAACATAATTAATGGTATAACGTGCCTGTGCCATGATATAGTTACGTAAAATAAAATTAATTTGTTATCCATTTTTTATCATGATTTATTTCACATAGAACCATTAATTTTTCCACGAGAGTAACGGTTTCAATATCCATAAGTCTTCTTACACCTCCTGAAAATAATCCAAAACTTTCATCTGAATGACATAGGGTAATAGAATCTCCTTTAATATCAAAAAATAAAGTTCTTCCTGCAAAGTAAACAAGTTTAAAACTACCTTTTTTCAAAATTAAACCTTGACCTTTTTTCTCAATCAATTGAAAAATCAAATCTTTGAGCGTTGCTTTTATTTCTTCGGTGTTTATTTCAAATACGTTCATAGTTCAGTTACGTTTTAATGTTATAAAATGTTACAACCGTTTCGCCTGTACGAGTCGCCGGTTCCAACGGTGGAGTTTTTATATCATACAGATATACAATTAAGTTTGTTCAAATTGGATAAATATTTTTCCAAATATAATAAACTTTGGTGTATAACTCAATAAATAAACACCCCAGACTCAGCCGGGAGCTTCCAGGAATTCCACCAGAGTTGCACCAAAAAGCAAAACCCCGCAACAAGGCGGGGGCTTCAGGTAGACAACAGAGGGGGTGGCAAGAGTGTATTTACAGCATGGGAATTATTCGATTATACTTAATCATTTTGTCCCAGTATCAAAAGTCTTTTCGGACAATCATCAATAAAGGCGGTTGTTCCGTGTCCTTCAAAACCATCTCCTTTAATGTTCAGTTTTATTTCCTTAGGCTTTTCGGAAAAAAGTAAACAAGAGGAAGTTTCATAGGCATTAGCCATATAGATTTCCTTTTTATCTTTTGTGGAATTTATAAATTCTTCAATTTCTTTTTTCTTTTCTTCCAAAATGTCACTTCTGTAAAAATCCCACACAGCCTTTTTATCATTCCAATTAAATCCGACTTTTAAACATAAGGCAGAATCAGAAAGAGTGTAAAACCCATCATCAACAACTTTTTCACATCTAACATCTTCAAAATGAAGAATCAGTTTAGCACCTGAATCGTTTTCGTTTTTTGTGATTTCCAACCTCATAATAAAGTTACGTTTTATTTGGTAAATTTGTTACTGTGGGTTATATAAAAAATAATATTTATGCACAAATGTATGTGCTACCATACTTACATTTCCATGTTCATCCTTTTCGTCACTATAAAAATAAAAACACC
>JACCDM010916199.1_pt1 | contig 53062 bp, 56 predicted proteins | sample 7445851 | NCBI WGS metagenome assembly JACCDM01 (sample SAMN15323438, study PRJNA562643) | freshwater metagenome | isolation source: river surface water | place: USA:Blue River Watershed | collected 2017-08-16
AGCATTACTCCAGCAAATCCTGCCACAACTTCAGTCAAGAACATTACAAATACCATTGAGATTATTGCCACCACACCCGGCGATACTCGAAATTCAAATCAAAACCAGACGATTGCAACTGGTTCAGGTTTCCAATTCTCGCGAAATATGAGTTTAGGATCAAAAAATGATGAAGTATTACTCTTGCAACGCACGCTCAACCGAAACCCTGAGACACGAATCGCAGACAGTGACGCTGGGTCACCGGGCCAAGAAACTTCCTACTTTGGCAAACTTACACAACGGGCTGTAGAGAAATTCCAACTCTTGCATTCAATCGTCCCAGAAACAGATCCTGGATACGGGTTCGTTGGCCCAAAGACGCGCACAGTGCTTAATTCTAATTTTGTTCAGCACTAACGCCTACACAACCGCCTCAAGCGATTTCGCGCGACGCTTCGTGTCGTTTTCTTTACACGTTGGCGCACAGTAGACCTTGCCGTTGTTTTCTGAACAGCCGAGGCAGGCAATAATGTGATTGTGACACATGTCATCCGCGCAGTTTACGTAACGCTCAGACGGAGCCTTACAGAGAGCACACTTACCGACCACGACATGCTTGTCTGGTGAGTCAAAAGTCGTTGTGATGCGACCATCAAAAACATATAAAGAACCCTTAAAGAATTGATTGGGAAACTGTTCCATGTACGTGGCCATGCCGCCATGCAACTGGTACACCTTTTCGAAGCCGTGTTTCTTGAGGACAGCTGAACCTTTTTCGCAACGTACGCCACCGGTACACACAGACAAAATCACCTCATCTTTGTAGGGCATGAGTTCATCCTTGACCACCTTTTCAAGATCGCGGAAATTCTTAATACCTGGCAAGACCGAGCCTTCAAAGTGACCGACGAGGTGTTCGTAGTCATTGCGCATGTCGACGATCTTGAACGACTTCCCTTCTTCGAACCAGCGCTGGAGTTCTGCAGGCTCGAGGTAGGTGCCGCCCGTTGCGCCTGGCACCGGCAATACTTCGTCCGGAGTTTTAGCATCTGGAGTAATCGTTGTGGCGAGCGTCACAATTTCTGGGCGAACTTTTACCGAGAGGCGTGGGAATGCCGAGCCGGTGCCTGCACTCTTCTTAAAATGCATGGTGGCAAAACGTGGGTCGGCCTGCATGACACGCATGTATTCGGCAGTATTTTCCATGGTGCCTTCGACGGTGCCGTTAATGCCTTCGTGGGCCACGATAATGCGGCCTTTGAGCTCGAGACGCGTACACAAAGCCCGCTGCTCGTCCATGAGCGCTTTTGGATCATCAATACGAACGTACTGATAATAGAGCAAAATACGATGTTCCTGAGTTGGATTCATACTGATGTTATACAGGATTTTAGGCGCGAATTCAACCTCGCAGCCTGACTAAGCAAAAGGGCCTAGTGTTCAGCCTTAATAGGAGCTGGCAGCTTTTTACCACCTGAAACGAACAAAATCGAGAGCACGGCGAAAAGTGTGATGTGCGAGTACACAGCTTCGCTAAAGAAGAAGAATGATGCCGAGAGCACGATGAAGGCAATGGCCGAAAGGAGGCGTACCTGGAAGCCGATGAAGAGTGCAAATCCAAGGAAAAGTTCAACGAGAGCTGCACCGAGTACCCACATTTCAGGAGCGACAGGTACGAAATTTGTTAAGTGATACTGCGTAACTACGAGTTCTGAAATGTGTGGATTCAAAATTTTCTCGTAAATAGCCAAGAACATCATGGCAATGCCGATACCGACACGCAAAAGCGACAATGAAATTCCCTGCAATAAACGGAAGTGCGGGATAAAAGGAATGTTCAAAATATCATCAACACCTGGGGCACGATGTGCAAAAGCGAGGAGCACGAGCGCGCTCACAAACATATCAAGATTACCGAGCATGTACGTGTTCGTCATGAGTGCCGCACCATACAATGCACACGCACCGAGCGCTGCCGGACCAATCAAAAAGCCTGCCAAAATCATGAAGCCAAACAAAATCTGGAGCGAAGCCATGGCACCCGTTGCACTCATGATTGGAGAAATGAGCGCGTGCGATGTGCCGGCACCAATGAGGGCAATACCTGTGCTGAGGCGCAAGATCCACGGATAGTACTTCTCGTATTCAACTGCCTTATGGTCGAGGCGCTTGCCGAGGTGCACAAAAAATGGGTGATGCTTGAGAAGCAAAAAGAGGAAGAGTGCAATAATCACTGTGCCAATCATGAGCGCTACATACGTCGTATTCGCAAATGGTCGCATCAAAAAGAGAATGTCCTGGCCTGAATGATTGAGTTGGTCTGCCTCAGAAACTACATAGCCGACGTGAGCGGATGCCACAGTCGGTGTGAAGAATGAATAAAGAAATCCTATAAAAAGAGTAATGTATGTGTGCATATACCTCTAGTATATACCAAAACAAAATCGAGGCGCGCCGAGGTGTGAAAAATTATTGTTTCTTTATCAATTTCTCACCGTCGAATGTGTATGCTTCTTCAGCGCCACGAGTGACACACATGGTTACCACACCCATGTTTTGATTCACACAACGGTTAATGGTTACTAAGCCGTCCTTTATGCGTGCAATGACTTGGATTTGCTCTGAGGTGTTTGAAGGGATTGGACCGGAAAACACGTACTGCCCGAGTGGTGTAGCCTTCCCTGCCTTATTGAGCACGAGTGTGTGGTTCAAAAGAGTAGCCTTGTCGCTGCGGCCAGACTCTTCGAAAATTGGCACGATTGCGTCAATAAGCCCGTCATTGTTAAGGTCACCATAGGCAATATACGCAGCATTAATCCACGCTTTTGCGGTGCGAGTGGTGCCGCGCTCAGTAACAGTAGTAGTCGCGAGTCCGTTTACAAATGCCACCGCCAGGCCTTCTGGAGGAGTGTACGTCTGTTGAAGTAGATTCTGCTTGAATTGCGCATTGAGCTCCTCAGGAGAAGGTTGCGAGAAGCGTGTTATGGCAAAAATCACCAATATAACGAGGAGAATTGAGCCAAGCGGTATGAGTATTCTTGTGCAATTATTCATGTTTGTTTGAATTCTTTTTCCAACGTGGAGCAAAACGAATCATAAATGTGTAGAGTGAAGCGAGAATTGGATTAATACCGCGACTGCGCATGCTCGCATAACATACTTTTTGAAACTCCTTGAGGTCTGTGCCTTTGTAGCACAATTCACCATTCTTAAAACAAAGTGAACAATACTGCTTAGATTCCCGCACGCCAGTGTCTTTATCGAACGGCATGAGGCAGCTTTCGCACATTTTTGATGATGTTGTTGATTCCATGCGTCTAGTATACGGGTAAACGGTTGGTGTGAAAAGCAACGGGTTTGTATGTACTATTTGACTAATTAAATAATTTAATGCATAGTGTGGGCCGATATGCACTCAAAGTTCATGGTCGCGGTTGGTTTATTCTACCAAATTGCTCTTATGGTCGCAGATGATCTCGATTTGCGAATAATCACTCAAACCCTAGCAGTGATTGCTGGGATCATCGGATTGCTCCACGTTGCGTACGATGCGGTCTGGAAAATTAAAACAACACGACGGAAGAAAGATCAATCGCTCGCTTCATATGCGGGTGAGGTGGTGCTAAAGACCACTACCACGATCGTGTACACAATATTCACGATCATCATCACTGTTGTCATGTTTATAGCAACATACATCGTGGCCCAATTATTTTGTTTCATGTGTATTTTAATCATTGCTCTCATCACAGCAGTTTCCGTAGACAAAATGTCGCAAAAAGTACAAAAGCAAGAGTTCAACGAAGAAATCATCTAACCTCACAACCCAACAAGCAGGAAGCGCCGATTCGTTCGGCGCTTTTTTATTTGTAAACAAGGACTCTCCCCTTACAGGGGCGGTATAGGCTTCATATCTCGCTTCGCCTAGGAAGGCTCGCTGCGATATATTCAGCCTTTTCGCACAGGGATCTCGAATCTTACAGATTCTGTACACCTGTTCTGTTTTTTGTTTCGTTCACTCACAAAAAACTATCACAGGTCTTCTCGTCCTGACGCATGTGCCCCCGGCACATGCTTAGGGTCCCCAACGAAAAAAGCGCCTTGCGGCGTTTTTTGTTGTGGACTTTGATACTGTTTTTGTGAACCGTATAGCTACAGAATTACAGTATCTTGCGTGGGTGCTCAAAGGAGATTACGAGAAACCAATTTGATTTTTGAAAGCTGTCTCACATCCTCAATGTCCACATCTCTACCAAGTTTTGTTTTGTAAGCAATAAGTGCGTCTATATTTTCAATGGGTACAGTTTTACCGTACACCTCCAATATGTTAGGTTTTGTTAGGTTATTGTTACATCTTTCCCATTGACCACTTGTTTGATTAAAAATCTTTGCTTCTACACCAGAAATATCAATGTCTTGACCTTCGTAGCGGAGTGTCATAAGTTCCAAATCCCAGTTTTCATCCTTATATCTTTCTGGACCATATACAACATAGTCTTTTACATCAGTAAGTATGGTTGATATATCTTTTTCTGATATTTCAATATCAATATCTGCTAGTTCACGATTAACACCGTATACACGCCCAGCAAAACCACCCGATATTTTGTATGGGATGTTATGTCGTTCAAGAATATCTGTTATCCAGAGAAAGGCTTTTTCAGTATTTCTCATTTCAGATTATTTACAAAATCATTTATCTCTTTGAAAGAAGAAAGTGTGATGACTTTTTCTTTGTACGGAGCGATAAGTTCTACATTATTCACTTTTCCTTTCTTGTAGCCCCATCCGTATTTCTTATATAAAGAGTGCTTCATAAGCTGATACAAACCAACCAGACTTTCATCGTTTCTTTGAAAGTGTCGCCTTATCTGATACGCCCACTGATAGAATATATTTTTATACGTGAGGTGAATGATTACATCTGCTGGAGCAAGACCTTGTTCAAGTAGATGGTGAGTAGTTCCCTCAACAATCCATTTTGGCTCGTGAAATAGTTTTGAAATCTCCTCAATACTTCTCTGTCTATCTCTCGGTTTTGAGAACTTAACCTCATAAAAATAATCATCGGTGGAATGATAAGGTATAGACATCTTTTCAGAAATCCTTGGTGCAAGAGTTGATTTACCTCTTCCACTGTCTCCCATAATAATTATTTTTTGTAAGTTTTCTGTATTCATTTTTAATAAAGCATTTCGCCGTCCGCAATACGTTGTTTGAAATAATCTATCAATCTGACCTCTTTACCATCTTTTTCAATTTTGTATTCTGGCTTATCTGGGTTTACAAAAATATCAATCATATCTTCTGTATATTTCTTTTTCATCTCCCAATATATATTTGAAAGCTCCTTTATCTGTTCATTTGATAGTTTTGAAATCAAATGTTGAAGTATGATTATTTTTCTCTGACCATACGTTTTTACAAACTCATCAATCTCAATTTCTGGGTGTTGCTCCAAAAAAGACAAAACACCTGCTATGAATACATTGTCATCATTTCTACCACCTTGAATGATTGACTCCTTTGTATCCTCATCAATTCCTTCTGGAAAAACCAAGGTCCCAAAGGCTCCTGCATCCTCATCGGCAAAAACACCAGCAATCTGATGCTTATTTATTTCATTCAATCTACCATATTTCTTTTCAAATACTGTATCAATACCACCATTGCTGACACTACCTTTTTCTAATGCCATATCAAACTCATCTCTGCCATATTCACCGAGTATTTTCTGCATCTCTTCTTTTGAGTATCCTCCTTTGGTCATTAGATAGACCAATCGGCTTGTTCTACCATTTCCATCACCAAATGGGTGAGTTTCAACGAGTATAGAGCCAAGAAGCATACCAATTTCTTCCAAATCTCTTCCAGAAGCGTTCATTTGTTGTGCTCCTTCCCAAGATTTAACAATAATATCTTTTTTATCTGGATAGTTTGGAAATATGTGTGCACCTCTGACTTCGTGAGCTATAGCGGTCACTCCTACACCATCCATATTCCAGTCTTCTTTTTCTTTGCCACGTAAAATGCCATTGATACCAGTTATGAGCTGACAATACTGTTCATCAGAAAGAGTACTGATAAGTTCTCTTCGAGCACTTTCGTCTTCAGAAGTAAAAATCTCTTGTGCTGTTCTACCGTCCAAACCATCAATACCTTTTGCCATTCTCATCAGTCTCGTAAGAACTTCAGCGTTTCGTTCTCTGTTTTCAGATGTTGGTACTTCGTTTATATTTTGATTGTATTCTTCCATATAATTATTTATTAAAAGTCATAGCCCATTTATCTTTACCTTCCCATCCATCAAACATATAACCGTGATTATCTTCTCTCGCCATTTTTTCAATGCCAGTAAGAAGTTCTTGTTGTGTTTTGAGGTCTGCGGTAGATAAAACCTTCTCTATCATTTGCACAAATTGAGAAGATGACCAAGGAAGTTTTTGCAAAGGATACATATCTAGTTCTTTTTGAATATATCCAAGAAATGGTCGATGCCTACCATTAAAAGCAAATACCAACGTCAACAAATCAAGCATTGAGTTCGATGCTTCCAAGTGAGCTCCAAAAAGATTATTATTTCTAATACATTTTACAGAACGGAATACTCCATTTACATATCCATCAATCCAGTAATCAATGAACTTATTCAGTTTATCTGCTGGAATGTATCCTTTTTCTTTAATTAGTTTTGATAGATTATCCATCTTATCTACTAAAATCTTACAGTGAGCATAATTGTATCTATCCCATATTTCTGGACCATTCCAGTCTGCATATTTTTTGAAATCTGACAGAGATTGTATGGAAAGGTCTATATCCTTGAAACCTTTTTGTTTGAACTCCTCACTTAATACCCCTTCTAAACCATCTTTCACAATCATTATTGCATCATAATCAGAGTGTTCATTTTCAAACCCCTTACCTCGGGAGCCTACGAGAATAAGTCCGATGATTTCATCTCGCTCTTTTGCTTCTTTTATTATTTGTTCAAAGTTTTGTTCCATATTATTTTTTGAAATTATTTATTGTGTCCACTACCATCTGCTGATGAGATAGTACAGTACCATTGAAAATAATGTGATACTCAAAGTTTGAGTTCAACTCTTGGAACTCATTAAACCCTACTTCTTTCATCAGAGGCTCACTGGTAATCTCATTTTTAGAAATCTCACCCTTTTTCAGACGTTTCTTTTCAGCATTATAAGTGAGCTCTTCATCACCACTCTTCACCTCAAGGACCAAATGGCGACCGAGAGATGTTTCTATCAGAAAGTCTGGGAAATACTTGGATAGAGAGAAACCATCACCAAGGTTCTTTTGATAGTCAAAGAAAAACTCATTATGCTTTTCGTTTGTGACACCGCCAGTGAAGTACACATCGTTCACACGTTCACCTTCTTGTAAGTGACCTCTCAAATAACGGAACATTTCAAGCTCATCACGACTATCGAAGTTGTATGGGTTGATATGGAAACCGAGGCGTGATGTTCTCCCATCTCGCTCTTCTTGTTCACGATGGACCACCAGACTTCGTGCAAACGCATCCTCATCGCTTTCGTGGAGTTCTCGTTTAACGTTGATTTTGAAAGGAAATGCTTTTGTGAGTTCAAGTATCTCTTCTTTAATAGTTTCCTTTTTCTCGTATTTCACCGCTTGTGAAAGTATCTGGTCCGCAAGACTATATATGATGAGATAATTCTTCTCTACGGCTTTAATGAGCTTCTCTCTGTTGACCTCATTTATCTCAAAAACCTTATTGATTTCGGCAAAAGAAAGATGTGTCTTTGTCTGAATTATCGCCACTATATCGTAGTAGCCGAAAGTACGTTCGTGCACCTCAAGGGCATCTGATTTTACAGTCACAGGGTCACGATAAATGGCTTTTCCTTCATCACTTAACACAATCTCTCGCTCTTGGATAAGTGGTATGAGTTTTTTCTCTGGGACCTTTTTTATATCAATTTTTATATTCTCTGGTTGGACCTTTTGAGATGAAAGTATCTCCACAAGCTTTCGCTTTATTTTGACACTATGTTTTTTCTCGACAATCAAGTCCACTTGGACCTCAATCTGCTGTTTACCAGTAAGCTGTGAGATATTCGTATTAAAATTATTCTCAAGTTCACGGTTGAGCACTCTGTAGTTCTCGTCTGACAGAAACACACGAGCCTTCACGGTGTTATCTCCGATACGGCGTAAACATCGGCAAGAAGCTTGAAGTACGAAGTTATTACTGGTTGAGTTCTTATACAGTGCCACAGCTACAAGTGACTTACAGTTCCATCCCTCCGTACCTTTGTTTACAAGAAGAATAAACTGCTTTTCACTCTCTGGAGTATCTGCACGGTTGAACTCATAATCAGCATCTTTTTTCTTGTCTCCTGTGTATGAAGAATGCCATACAAGCTTCTTCGAAAGTGGTATGTGGAGCCTCTGGAGGGCTTTGTCGAGGTTTTCTTCGAGCTTCTCAAGCATAGTTATGTCTGTGGTATAGAAAGCGATTTTAGGAAGTCTACCCATAAGGCGGTTCTCTCCATAATCCTTCCAAAAAGTATCAATGACCGAGTTCACGAAGTCCTCTGATTGTACCTCATCACTACTACCGTGATTGGTCACTTGGACCAGTTTCAAAATGCCTTTCTCCATACCTTGCTGAAGACCAAACGTGTATACGGTATCTGGCAACATCACATTTTTGACATACGGTGTACCAGTAAGGTTTACCACAGATATGACATTTGTATTTTCTGCGAGGTGATGGATTGTCTTTCGGGATTGATTGAGTTTTTCTGATAGGTCCTCTCCATAAGAGTGATGAGCTTCGTCCACAAACACTGTAAGGTTCTCAAGTCCTTGGATAGAAAGAAGGCGTTTGTTTGCACTTTCTTTGCGAAGTTCAAAGAGACGATTTCCTTTATGACTATCAGCCCAATTTCGGAGAATAATTTTCGATGAGTTTGTTACTATCACATTGTAGTTTCCAAGTGGGTTGAGAGGTGTTTCTGGCTTTTCCAAGTACCAGTATTTGATATTGAGTAAAATATCTTCGTATTCTCGTGGCACAACAAACGAGTAGTCAAACGTTTTTATTTCTTTCAGCACTTCCACAATACCTGTATCAGCAGGACCAAATATGAGAGCATTTTTTGCAAAGCGTAAGTCCTCTGGATGTTTGAATGAGAGGATAAACTCATACATCATAAGCACACCCATCAAGATAGTTTTACCCGCTCCCATAGTAAGAGCGAGCACATAGTTTGCGTATCCGTATTCTGCAAAGCCGAGTTCAATAAGTTTCTTTTGGATACGTTCATTCCTCTTCTCTTTTGAGAGGTCACCCCATAGTTCAATCACACCCTGTTCAAATCCAAGAACTTTCAAGAAATCTTTATTTTCATTTGCAAGGTCCGTAACAATCTCTGGTACAAGACGATTGTTCATTACTTCTTTCAAGTAGATATATGTCTCAAGAGCCTCACGCTGTGGCTCGTGTAGGAAGTTATTATTCTTAATATGAGCAAGTATATTTCGTGTTTCCGCATAGATACCTTTGTATCCATCTTCTCGCCACGCTTTTACTTTCTTTTGTAATTCTTGTACGAAAAATTGCATAGGTTATTTTATTGTTACCTCGTGTGTCTCAAAGTATTCCTCGCCAAGCACATCAACAATTTTGACCGCCACTGTATATGTTCCTTTCTTTTCATAAGTATGGGTGTACGAAACATCAACAAGCTCATTTTTCTTTGCCTTATGGAGAAATACTTCAGCATTGAACGCAATATCTTTTGATTTCTTCTGACCTTCTCCATAGTTCACATCAATGACGATATGCTCAACAGCTTGGCGATAATCAAAAACGTTTACACGCTCCTTTGCGGATAGACGACCATCATTTTCAAGTTCAAGACGCTTCATCAGAAGTGGAGAGTAGTAGTCCTTCACATCTATAGTGAGAACATTTCCTTTTGATGTATATGTAATTGAGGCTTCAGTTGGCTTCTTAAAATCAAGGTCTTTTTTGTCTATCTGAATATCACGGATTTCAATCGCTACACCCGTATTGTTTTCTTTTTTAGTAAAATCTCGCACATCGAGCTCTGCACCACTACAAATAACAATCACTTTGTTTTCAAAGATAGCTTCCTTCTGTTTACTGACAGTTTTTGCGACAAAAAGACTTTTATTTTTCTTGATAGCATCAATGACCTGTACAATATCCATCTTTGAAAGCACTCTGTTTGGAGAAATGATTTTTACATAGTCTGGACCAAGTGTACCGTCAAAATCACCACGAGAAAGCTCGTCAATTTTATATGTCTCAATGAGAAGTTGTTTTGCTTGGATGTCATTGTTGAACACATCGTAGTGGTTTACGTTGTAGACCTTGAAAGCACTCTTATTACCTTGTTCCTTAATGATTTTATCAAGGCGTTCTGTGGTAGTTATGATTGCCCCTTTGTTGATGTCACAACCAATCCATCGGCGATTGAGCTTCTGTGCTACTGCAAGGGTGGTCCCAGAACCCATAAAGCAATCCATAACAATGTCACCTTCACTTGATAAACCTTTAATCAATCTCTCCAACAAAGCTTCTGGTTTTTGTGTTGGATAGAAAGTATTTTTATTACTGCTTTCATTATAATTTGTTTTATCCTCCCATAGGCTTGTGAGAAATGAGGTATCCTCAATATCAGTCCACACATCAGAGGGCGATTTTCCAAGAGGGTTTATATAGCTCATTGCTTTCCTGTTTAATCTGTCACCGTCCTTTCCCAAGCCTCTTGTGTAAAACATTTTGCCATTCTCATCTTTTTTTACAGAGTCCAAAAACTCCTTACTATAAGATTGTCTAACGTCATCCTTATTGAAAGTAAAATCATCACCTTTTGTATACCAGAAAATTGTTTCGTGATTTTTTTCAAACTTTTGAGCATTCCCACCAATAAGATTGATTTTCCAAATTATCTCTGCTTTGAAACCCGCATCCTTGCCCTCTGGACCACCATCCCCAAAAACCTCATCAAGTAGGAGTTTCAAATGAGCAGACCTGTGCCAGTCACAATGTAATGCAATTGAACCATCTTCAGCAAGTAATTCTCTAATGAGAATAAGCCTCTCGTACATAAATTGTAGATACTCATCTTTATTCCAAATATCTGTATACTGCATCTCTTCTAGTACATTCTGACCTTGACCAGCCACCCTCTGTCCATTTAACTGAACTTTTTTTACATAATCAGCCTTACTATCAAAAGGAGGGTCAATATAAACAAAATTGACCGAGCCTCTATAGTCTTTAAGTAAGTGAGCAAGTATCTGCTTGTTATCTCCCCAAAATAATTTATTCCAATCCTTTGCATTCATATTGCCATACACCTCTTTTTCTTGTGCAGGAAACCACTCAATACTTTTTGGAGTTCGTTTGCCATACCACTCAAGCATCGCTCGTCCCTTTATACTAGATATTTTTTGAATGTCGCTCGAAGTCTTTTCTTTTTTTGTTGTCTCTTTTTTCATATACATTTGCATTTGTTAGTTGATAATCTTACTTCGGCGACTGGAGAAACTTTTCAAGGTCCTCTTTCTTATATCGTCTGGCTTTTCTTACCCCAATACGTATCGCTGGTAAAATACCTTTGCGGTCCCACGAACGAAGCGTGTTTGGATGACATTTCAGATACGCAGAAGCCTCTTCGAGAGTGAGGAGTTCTGGCAATTCTTTGTTATTTTGAGGTTGTTTTTGGCTCGATTTCATATTGATTTCATAAATAACATTTGATACCATTATCATACACGACTTTTCTCACAGTCTCAATCCTAATCTTGTGGATGAGCCGATGTAAATGTATATGAGTACACAATACACTGACCCAAAAGATTTTGCGATGCACATCAGCGGAGACTTTCTCTCCGAGTTTTTGAAACGACAATTCTCTATTGATTTCGGCGTTATCAAGGATGAAAAGGGTGAACAGACATCAGAACGTTTTATTGAAGCGACCAAGGACCACGCTGACAGAGACAAGATTTTTGTGGACTTGGAATACATCAATGAAGTCTCTGCTCCTCGACATATTGATGCACTTCTTACACGAGCTACTGTAGCTCATAAAATGATTGACCAGAAAGACTACGAGCGATGCAAAAATTATGATGAACGTGCTTTATGGTGGTTTCTAAATCATAGGGACATTTTCGACCAATACACAGAGTTTAATGACCTCGAAGACCTGTCTGGTGCAAAAGAAATCATTATCCCCACAAAGTATGCCAAGACCTCTGACGAGATTATCTCTGGAGGTTTTTCCGAACTTGAAAAACAGGTGGCTGGAATATATTCACCAACTTTAAGGGGTGAAAAATGTAAGGTGAAGTATTGGAAACTTGAAGATGATGAAGCTTTGATTGTACGTGCCTACCTTGAAGACCTTCCAACTGGAGAGCTTGCTTTTGAGGGTAACGAAATTACTCCAAACAAACCGCATCGTCCTGTTTTTAGTGTTATTTTTATATACAATCCTAGTCAAAAAATGCTTGGCGTAAAAGCTATCGGTGGTGCTAATAGTGTTGAGGGCCTTCAGAACATTTTCTGCCAATTATTCCTTGGTTGTAGACTAGATGAGACAGAAAAGCGAGCGTTTGACCTCACAAACATTGCGGACATTGCAAACGTTGAGCTCGTCGCGGAGCCTACAGATAATGTTGAGCAAGTATATCTCAAAGCTGTGGAGCTCAAACATAAATCTGGAGCACCTCATAATCTCCGTGTAGATGTAGGTGGTAAAGAGAGGAAAAATGGTACAGAAGCCGTCAAAGAACTCTTGGATGAAATAGGTCTGAAAAACCTATCGCAATGGGAGATTAAGAAAATTGAAATCAAGTTTATTTTCAAAAACACTCTCGGAAAAGGTCGCAAACGACAAATCACTGCACGTATTACCCCAGACGGCTGTAGTCTCAAACAACGCAAAGAAGATAAGGTCATCAGAAATCTTTTGCATAAATGGGGTATCGCAAAATAACCTATGGAATGGTTTTTTGAACGGCTCAATACTTCTCCAGAGCCAGTCTTTGGATATAAGGACAAGGAAATGCACAAAAAAGATTTTACACGTCTTTTGAAGCTCGGCATCCTCAAGGATAAAGATATTTGTACAGAGATAGACTGTGACTTATGTGACGATAGCCACCATACAACACCATTTCAAAATGATGCTGATTTTATGATTGTTTGTGGTTCAAGCTCACGAAAAGTGTTGCCAGATGAATTAAAAATCTGGACCGTAAATCAAGATGCTCTGCTAGGTTTGATAAGAAAAAATCTTGGTATCAGTGGGAAGGTTGTAGACGAAACACAAGGAGACAAAAAACTTTGGAATATCGGTACAAAATCCACAAAACATTCTACGATTGCATTTTATTACCTTCGACAAGATAGTCCTCTTGAGTTTGAAAGACTTCGCAATGAAGTTCACGATGTTCACAACAATCACAATGTTATCTTTACGAATACGAATATTGAAGCACAGCCAAATGTACAAAATGAACAATTTGTAAATCTTACTTCACTCATTGATACTGGTACTTCTCTCTTTAGCACTAAAAAGCTAGATGTAATTTTGGTAAAGAGACATAGGGTCCAATTTGATACACGTTCTGGCAACCTTACCTTGGATGGCAAGCTTCTTCACGCTTTCGGCAAAAGTAACGAAAGGAAGTATTTTATTGAAAAGTTATGGAAGGATTTTGAACAACCAGTGACTAATACTGACTTGTATAAGTTTGTGCGTGGCAAGATGGGAAATGGTGTCGCAGATACGCCACAAAAGTATTGCAACAAGCTGAAAAATGCAATTTCAAAAGCTTACTCCAATATCTCAAATATCCTTATACAACCACAGGCAAATCAATATATGCTCAAGGACCCTGACAGATAAAACGTAGATAAAAAAGGAAAATCGCAGACCGATTTTAGGTCGCATAAAAAGTACTCTGAACGGGTACTTTTTCATTTGGTGGAAAGAGTGCACATAACAATAATCACCAATGTAAATGCTTATGAATAAAAACATAAATGCAAACGAAGATTATCAGTACATCCCTTTGGACGACTGGAAAAATTATTTTTACACGACAGATTTTGACCTCTCTGTGACCCTTATTTGCAAGAGCTACTCTCTTGCCACGATTGATGCAGAAAACAACAAAATGGTTTTTGTTTTCAAAAACAATGCTGGTCTTTCGGATGTGGTAGATGGCTACTGGTCGAACAGAATACTCGTGAACCCCTTGGAGTTCGCCAATGCTCGCAAAAATCTCAAGTCCCGCATCTTTGGGATGAAGAAAAATTACTAACTCATAAAAATGTATATGCAAAATAACAATGAAGAAAAGAAAGAAAAACCAATACTCAAGACAGCCATAATCACTCAAGATGCTCTGTATGAGATGGTGTTCAATCGCATCACAAACAAGACATACTTTTTCAAGATGGACCGTTATGGAACGCTTGAGTGTCTGCTCGAAGAAGTAGAACTGGACGGTAAAAAATACAGACCTCTTCCGCCATCGTATAACCTCGTGGAAAAAGGTGTCATCCTGTTTCCATCGCTTGCAACTCCATACGAAAGTGAGGAAGAAATACTGAAAGAGATACAAGCATTTATTCACAAATATCTGGACATTACTGAAGTGTTTGAGCAGATTGCCACGTATTACGTGCTGTTTACGTGGATGTACGACAGGTTCAATGAAGTACCTTATCTACGAGCTATTGGTGACTTTGGAAGCGGTAAATCACGCTTTATACAAGCCATAGGCATACTCTGTTATAAGCCTGTATTTACAGGTGGTGCAACTACTCCAAGTCCTATATTCCGTATTGTGAACGAAGTGCACGGCACGCTGATTATTGATGAGGCTGATTTCAAGTTCTCCGATATGACTTCTGAAATCGTAAAGATTTTGAACACTGGATACCAGAAAGGTATGCCCGTGTTACGGTCCGAAGGCAAAGGAACGTTTGAGGTCAAAGCATACGATGTTTTCTGTCCGAAGATAGTTGCTACTCGTGAGACATTTTCCGATAAAGCACTTGAGAGCCGATTTCTCGTTGAAGAAATGGGTGCTGGAAAATTGCGTGCAGATATTCCACGAACACTCAATGAAAACTTTTATCAAGATGCGGAGTGTATACGCAATAAGCTTTTGATGTGGCGACTGAAAAATTATTTTGAGCCGATTGAACGCCGAGAAGACCTGATTGAGGGCATACACCCACGACTGAACCAAATCGTAATGCCACTCCTATCTATCATAAAAGATAAGGCAATACGAGAGCATCTCAAAACTTTTATTGTGAAGTACAACAACGACCTTGTAGCAGACCGAGGGCTATCTTGGGAGAGCGATATTGTCTTTGCTGTTCTCAAGCTTGAATACGAAAAAGGAACCAGTGAAATCACGGTCAAACAAATTACGGACGAAGTGAACAGAGAAATTGACATCAGTGACGACACGCTCCAAGCACGAAAGGTGGGGTGGTATCTCCGTGCCAAGCTTCAGCTCAAACCATACAAAACAAGAAAAGGCTTCGTACTTTCTTTCAAAGAAAATAGGAAGCGACTGGATATGTGGAAAGAACGTTTTGGTATTACCGATGCGGATATTCGTGGTGAACAAGTGAATGACGTGAACGTTGTGAACGATATAGAAGACATACCCGTTGTCCAGTTAGAGATGCCGACTGGAGATGAAATCTTTAGCAATAACAAATAAAAATATGGAAACACAAAACACAAAAGGCGGTCCAAAAACAGAAGAAGGTAAAGCTGTATCACGGTACAACGCAATCAAACACGGATTACTGACCAAAGAGGTATTAGTTGATAAAGATGAGATAGCTGACCTCGCAGAGCTTACCCAAAGTATCAACGAAGCTCTCGACCCTATGGGTCCGCTGGAAAAGCTTCTCGTAGACCGTATTGTCTCAAATGTCTGGCGACTACGTAGAGCTCTCGTTGTCGAGACTAATACGATGGAGTGGTATCAAAATGATTTCGATATGTTTCCAATGGGTCAGAGTGACGACCAACAAACCAGAAAGCGTATCAGAAATATGGTGAGTAATGACAACATCGATAACATACTTCGATACGAAACAACTATTGAACGGAGCATCTTCCGAGCCCTTCACGAGCTTGAACGTTTACAGGCAAAAAGGAACGGAAAAGACATACCAGTCCCATCTGTGGTCGATGTAAACCTAGACAGTTCGTTTCGCAAAAATGACCAGTAACAGTCCGTATTCCTTATTGATTTCGGACGTAATAAAAAACTTATGAGCAAAACTGAAGCTGATTGGTGCAAGAAAATAGAAATATGGTGGCTCCTTCGAGATATGAGTATTCACGGGACCACGTACAAAAACACAACAATTTCGTGGGGTGAAAACGGCTCTCGCGGAAGGATAACAGCACAAGTGTCTATTTGGGGCGATGATAAATATGTACGCTTCATCTACACACAAACAGATAACATCACAGGTGAGAAAAAAGATTTTGACTACAAGGTCCAGCTCGTTGAGACACCGTGTCACCTTGGTGGTACTCGACTGTGGTTCAAATGTCCTCTCTACAAAAGTGGAGTGTACTGCGGAAGGCGTGTGGGCCTTCTCTACAAAGACGGTGATTGGTTTGGATGTCGTCATTGTTATGAACTAACCTACGCATCCAGAAAGGTAAATACAGGATACAAACTATATCCAATGTTTCGAGTACTTGAGCTTGATGCAAAAATTGAGAAGCTCGAAATGAAAGCAAAGCGATACACCTATCGTGGAAAGCCGACTAAAAAGAGACAGAAACTAGAAAAATTATATAGGCAAGCAATGTGGAACTACCAAGATTTTCAGAGTGCTGAAAAGGGTCTGAAATCCACTCCAAAAGGTCGAAATAATCTACAACAATTGATATAATGGAAGAGCTACACAATACAGACGAACATAGTACACAACAGAAGCCTGAAGGGGGTCTACAAGCGTCTTTGTGTAGCAACAATGTACTATCTTGTAGTTCCCCTTTAGGTTTTATTAGCTCTAGCTTTATATCCGAAGACGATGCTCTCGACTATCTCGCAGAGGTACTCGTGGACACATTTTTGGACCATAAAAAACGCAACGCAAATGCAACCTCTCAAAAAAGCGGTGCTGTATGTCCGAGTATCAACGAAGGAGCAAGTTGATGAAGGCAACAGTCTAAACACCCAAGAAAAGTTATGTCGTGAATATGCTCTCAAGAATGGATATGAAATTATCCACGTCTATATTGAGCAAGGAGAAAGTGCTAAAACAGCACTACGAACAGAGCTCCAAAAAATGCTCCTCTACTGTTCTGATAAGAAAAATAAAATAGAAGCGGTTATCGCATACAAGATTGACCGTCTTTCTCGTAACACAGATGATTATAGCCAGTTGCGTATTCTTTTGAAAAGATACGGTGTGGAAATAAAGTCTGTGAGTGAATACTTTGAAAATACTCCTGCTGGTCGCTTTATGGAGAATATAATCGCAAACGTAGCACAGTTTGATAACGATGTGCGTGCTGAACGCTGTGCGGGTGGTATGAAAGATGCGATGCGTGAAGGACGATACGTCTGGATGGCTCCTGTGGGTTACGACAATGTGCGTATTGGCGGTAAAGCTACGATTGCTCCCAACCCAGTGATGGGTCCACTAATAAAACAAACTTTCGATACGATTGCAAAAAATACGCACGCCACTGAAGATGTGAGAAAAATAATGACGACACTTGGACTTCGTATTAAAAACGGAAAGCCTTTGAGCAAGCAATACTTTTATGGGATGCTCAAAAATAGAACCTATATTGGAATGATAGAAAAGTTTGGAGAAAGTCACAAAGGATTGTTTGAGCCTATCGTTGAGGAAGAAGTGTTCAACCAAGTTCAGAGGGTTTTGAAATATCGTGGCAAGAAAATGTCACAGTACAAACTTGATAGTGAAGATTTTCCTCTTCGCCGTTTTGTGATGAGCCCAGAAGGTAGAAAACTGACTGGTAGCTGGTCCAAAGGTAGAAGCAAGAAATATCCGTTCTACCGCTTTGAGGTAAAAGGCTCTAACTACAACAGAGACAAGTTTGAGACTGGCTTTATGGAGTATATGGACCGATTTCAGCTTGATACGAGCCTGATTAACAAGCTGAAGCTTAAACTGAAAGAGAAGCTGACCAAAGCTACGGCAAACGAACAGAAAGATGGTCGCAAGCTTCGTGCGTACGTTGATGAACTTACTGAACGTCAAAATGTACTCATCAGAAAAAATCTTGATGGTTATATTAGTGACAGTATTTTGAAACAACAACTGGACATTATCGAGAAGGAATTAGCTGACACACAAATCACACTTGTCTCAATCCAAGAAACTGAAATTGATTTTGATGATGTAGTGGAGTTTGTAGAAGGCTATCTGAAAAAACCAAGCTCTGTATGGAAAGATGCAAAGTTAGATAAAAAATTGAAACTACAATGGTTCCAATTTCCCCAAGGTATCACCTTTGAAAATACAAATTATGGAACCGCACAAATAGCTAGTGTTTTCAAGACAAAAGAGGCATTTCTGCCCCTTCAGTCAACTACGGTGGACCCTACAGGACTCGAACCTGCCACCCCCTCATTGCAAATGAGGTGCTCTACCAGATGAGCTAAGGGCCCAAAAACTGACAAAAAGCATTATACCTTGTTTTATTTTTTATTCAAGGCCAGATGGATAATATGGTCGGCAAAGTCGGCCAAAGACGCCCCAACGGCGGCCAAGCTCTTAGGAAAAAGGGACTCTGGGGTAAGGCCGGGCAAGGTATTGGCCTCAAGAAAAAAGACGCCTCGCTTTGGGTGAACGATGAAGTCGATGCGTGAGTAGTGACGCAAACCGAGCGCTTTGTGTACGGCTTGCGCTGCCTGTTGCAAGACATGACTTTCTTCAAGAGAAAAATTACCCGGGCAGAGCTCAAGACTCTTGCCGCCATGTTTTGCCGCATAGTCATAAAAAGGTGAACCGGGTGCAGGGATAATTTCTACCGGCAAGAGTGGGTAGTAACGCTGACCGCGGAAGTGGTCGATGACGCCGACAGTAGCTTCTCTGCCCTGAATGTATTCTTCTACAAGAACAATGGGTGAATGTTCAAAAGCGGTTTTGAGGGCGGCTTCGATATCTGGAATAGTTTGCACAATTGAAACACCGACAGACGAGCCGCCGTCAACCGGTTTAACAACGCACGGCTGTGGAAATTTACTAAATAATTCACTGGCAGTGTGGTGCAATTCGTGAACACTTGGTACGTGTCGACCGCGTGGTGTTTGCCCTGCCGTAGTACGCGTACGTGGTTGAGCAGCCATGGTTGCCCTTTTTTCGTGGTAACTGCCGAACTGTTCAATACGCAAATGAGTAAAGTATGGAGTTTTGATACCGAAACGATCAAGGACCTGCTTTGCCAATAATTTGTTCATTGCCATAGCCGAAGCAAGCGCGCCTGATCCGGTATAGATGATGCCGTGTGCGTCTAAATATTTTTGCAGCTTGCCGTTTTCGCCTACGCCGCCATGAAGCGCATTGAGGAGTACGTCTGCATGTTTAAAAATTTCGTGAGGAGCACGTTTAATACCATTAAAATACCAACTGCCGTCTTTGCCGACGAGAATGTCGTGCACTACATATTTTTCCGGAGAAAGGTGACGCATGAGCGAACTGCCCGTCTGCAACGAAGCATCGTACCCTGTAGAGGTACCACCGCGCAGCATGCCAATTCGAATACGTGAGCCTTTGTGCATGCATGTATTATACCCTAAAACAAAAAGCTGCCTCTCCGGAAATGTTGTGCTCAGGACGCAACAACCAGAGAGGCAGCGGGGTTCGGCGGCGCGTGAGCACTACCGAGGTCAACGCGATTTCGGTTCGATTATAGTAACGCGTCGACAAAGGGTTTGCACAGCGGCGAGATCGCCAAGGAGGTGGCCGTGAGGAACAGCGCTGAAGAAACGATCTCCACCGCCATGCAAAAAGTGTTGTTCACAAGGAACTGCTAGTATCATACCACACATTGCTTAAATATGCAAGCTTTTTGTGCGATTTACCTGTAAAGATCCAATTCACTGCAAATTACGGCTAATCCAGGCCGTATAAACAAAAGGCCCCCACGTACCGGAGTACATGGGGGCTTGTGTGAGGTGAGACAGGCAGATGAAGGTAGAACCTGTCTCGAGCATGATATGATCGGACAAAGAACGGGGCAGAAAGCGAAGGCGGCTCAACAGGTTGCGGAAAATCAACCTGGATGAAAATGAGCCGGTAGGCACCGAGGCTCTACAACACGGGTAGCTAGTCCGTGTCCCGTTTATAATGTCGATAAGGTACTGCCAAAATCATACACCTGCCGTTTTTTTATGCAAGTACTGGCAGCAAATACCCTATTTGGGCAGCTTCATCCCTGCCCCACGTGTATTGCGGTGGTACTTAATGGCAAAACGATGAGCTTCATTGTTGAGAAGTAAAATTTCTTTCTTATAACGCTCAGCAAGATCACTATTCCCGAGCATGTGGTGAGGTCGATGACGATTGTCCTTAACCACCGAGACGACTTCAATATCAAAATTGAGCTCCTTGAGCACTTCTTCGGCAGCTTGCTTCTGTGCCTTACCACCGTCGATGACGATAATGTTTGGATACGTCCACTCGGCATGTGCGAGGCGACGACGCAACACTTCACGCAGTGCGCCAATGTCGTCACCACCAGATGCGACGCGAATTTTAAACATACGATAATCCGCTTTTTTGAGCACGCTGTTTTCGAGCACGGTCATGACACCAACAAAGTGCGTGCCGGCCGTGTGTGCATTGTCATATGCTTCAATGCGGAAAAGCGCCTGCTTTGGTTGCTCGGGTAATTTCGGGTCGAACGGCGCCGCAGCTGTCCCGGATTTCGCGCCACCCGCCGCCGCACCACCAACAAATTCATTCACCTCTTCTTTGATAACAGACACATCCTGAATATGCTTGAGTGAGAAAATCGTGCGCTTCAACGCGCCAGCTTCTTCGAAACGCTGCGCCTTGGCCAAATCCATCATGTCGCTTTCGAGACCAGCAATGAGGCGACTCTTTTTGCCCTCGAGAAAAAGGGCGAGTCGCTTGAGCTGCTTCTTGTATTCAGCAGAAGAAATTTCGCCGGTGCAGCAACCTGGACACAAACCGATCTGACGATTAAAACATGGCTTACCCTGCCCTGGCACGCAGCGCTTGTCGCGGAATGGGAAAATACGGCGAATCAGTTTGAGCCCTTCGCGCAGTGCGCCCGGATTTGTGTACGGACCAAACACTGCCGACGCGCCCTGACCCTTCATGCCCTGTTCAAAATCTTTGCCGCGCACGAGCTCGACGATTGGATACGCCTCCTTGGTGAAAATAATATAATTGAAACTTTTATCGTCCTTTTCCTTTGTATTGTAAGGCGGTTGATACTTTTTGATTTCGCTCGCTTCGAGCAAAATGGCTTCGAGCACGGAGTCTGTTTGAATATGCGTGATCGTTTTGGCCTGCGTAACCATGTCTACCAAGAGGAGACCGCGTGTTTTAATGAGGTCATCCGAGAAATATGAGCGCACCCGGTCACGGAGCGATGTCGCACGCCCGATGTACAGAATAGAGCCATCTGCAGCCATGAAAAAATACACGCCAGGCGCGTCAGGCAACCCTAATTGTGTAAATTCGGCTTGAATCATATGCGCTCGTAACGAGCATTTATATAATACCCTTCAATGCTTTCTTGAGATACTGGCCGGTGTGGGATTTTTCTACTTTCGCCACTTCTTCTGGAGTACCCTTCGCCACAATTTTACCACCGCCAACGCCACCTTCTGGACCGATGTCGATGATGTAATCAGCAGATTTAATAATGTCCATGTTGTGTTCAATGACTACCACTGTATTGCCCTTATCAACCAATTTTTGCACGATTTCTATAAGCTTGCGCACGTCTTCGTAATGCAAACCGATTGATGGCTCGTCGAGGAGGTAAATCGATTTTTGCACATGTGGACGATAGAGCTCAGCAGAAATTTTGACGCGCTGCGCTTCACCACCAGAAAGTGTTGTTGCAGACTGACCAAGCTCCAAATAGCCAAGACCTACTTCTGCCAATGTGTGGAGACGGTCAGAAATTGCAGGAATATCGTCAAAGAAAACGAGTGCTTCTTCCACGGTCATGCGAAGCACATCGTAGATGCTCTTTTTCTTGTACTTCACCTCGAGTGTTTCTTTCATGAAGCGCTTACCCTGACAGACATCACACGGCACGTAGACCGTCGGCAAGAAGTGCATTTCTACGGCGATTTCACCATTACCCTGGCAGGCTTCACAGCGACCACCCTTCACGTTAAACGAGAATCGACTCGGACCCCAACCGCGAGCGCGTGCTTCAGAAGACGCTGCAAACAAATCGCGAATATGAGTAAAGGCGCCTGTATACGTAGCAGGGTTTGAACGCGGTGTACGGCCAATTGGCGACTGGTCAATCAAAATGGCGCGACCCAAATATTCGGTGCCGACAAATGACGAACAATTATAGACATTGTTGGTGCGCATTTTTTTCTCGAAGCGTGCCTGCAAGTTCTTGTGGAGCACTTCGTACACAAATGAAGACTTGCCCGAACCAGACACACCCGTCACCACAATGAGGCGACCGAGCGGCACGTCCACGTCCATGTTTTTAATATTGAACACATTCGCATTGCGCACCATGATTTTGCCGCGTTCATCGGTGCGACGTACATTCGGCACTTCGATCTTTTGTGAGCCGCGCAAATAGTCGAGCGTTACCGATTCTGAAGTATTCTTTTTTGCGGTGAGCAAATTTTCAAGCCAGCCAGAAACCACAACGTGACCACCGTTCACACCAGCGCCCGGTCCAATGTCCACCAAGAAGTCTGAAGCGTAAATGGTGTCTTCATCGTGCTCCACAACAACAATCGTGTTGCCGGCATCGCGCAAACTGAGCAATGTTTTGATGAGGCGATCATTGTCGCGTGAGTGCAAACCGATGGTAGGTTCGTCGAGCACATAGAGCGCACCGACCAAACCAGAGCCGAGCTGCGACGCAAGACGAATACGCTGTGCCTCACCACCAGAAAGGGTGTGTGCGCGACGATCGAGCGTCAAATATTCGATACCGACGTTGAGCATAAATTGAAGGCGCGCCAAGATTTCCTTGAGCACGACTTTAGAAATATTTTGCTCGTTCGGTGTGAGCTTGAGGCTTTTTACGAAGTCTGCAGCATCAGTAATACTCTTACCGGTAACCTGCACAATGTTTACACCACCAACAAAAACGTGGAGCGCTTCTTCACGCAAGCGGGCGCCATTACATTTTTGACACGCTTCGTCGCCAAAAAAGTGGCGCGTACCCAAACCGTTACATTCAGGACATGCGCCGTGTGGCGAGTTGAACGAAAAGAGACGTGGCTCAATTTCTGGGTATGCAAAGCCGTCGTACGGACACATAAACTTTGCCGAAATGAGACGCTCTTCATAGCCGAGCTCAGTGCCAGGCGCAGGAATTTCGATTTTAATGAGACCATTACTTTCACCGAGGGCGCGTTCAATACCTTCAGAAAGACGCTCACGCCAAATTTCTTTGTAATCTGCCGCAGTCGCTTGTTCCCCACCGGTTGCCTTAGGTGCGAGCTGCGGTGCGCTTTCGAATTCACTTATGAAGAATTCATCAACGAGAATGTCAATGTCGTGCTTCTTATTTTTATCGAGAATAATTTGCTCGCGGAGCTTTTTGAATTCACCGTCCACACGCGCAGCCGTATAGCCCTTACCGAGCATATCGTAGAGTAGCTGGTAGTATTCACCCTTGCGACCAACGACCACCGGAGCGTACAGGCGGATTTTAAGATTATTTATTGCCACGCCCATAACCTTTTTGCTTACGGCGTCAGTATTGATAGAACGCACGGTGCGCACAATGGTCTCGAGGATTTCTTCATTCGTCAGGCGCTTAATTTCGCGATTACAGACCGGACAGTGCGGATGACCAATGCGTGCAAAGAGAATACGCAAATAGTCGTAAATTTCGGTGATCGTTGCAACAGTCGAGCGTGGGTTATTTGAGCGTGACTTTTGGTCGATAGAAATTGCCGGAGAAAGGCCAGTGATTTCGTCGACGTCTGGCTTCTGCATCGTGTTCAAGAATTGGCGCGCATAAGCCGAGAGAGATTCCACGTAACGACGCTGACCTTCGGCAAAAATCGTGTCGAATGCGAGTGATGACTTACCAGAACCAGAGAGACCTGTGAAAACCACCATCTTGTTGCGTGGCATTTCGAGGGTGATGTTCTTGAGATTGTGTGTTCGCGCGCCCTTTACGACAATTTTTTCTTCGTTCGCACCAAGTGTATGAATGTGCTCGTGCATTTCGCCTGGGTGATACTTCTTGAAGATGCGCTGTGCTTCGGCAATACGCGCAGGATTAGACGGACCGTGCGGTGCTACGGATGTGACAGTTTGCGCGTGCGTTGCTGCTGCGCTTTTCTTTGAACTTTTTACAGGCTTTTTTGATGATTTTTTCATACTCTTTGTGTTACACCGCATTACCGTACGTGCGAACGCCCAAGGATGGGGCCTTGGGTTTGGTTATGCTTTTGTGCGACTACTATACCACAGCGGGCGACCTGTGGCTACATGCGTGCGAGGAGTGCGCGCTTACCCAATACGCGGCTTTCGCTGGTTCGCTTCGCGGTTCGCCTTCTTCTCAGCTTTTACCTTTCTAACTTCCTTCCCTTCTAGAACGGCGATTTCGTCGCGCAAAATAGCGGCGGTCTCGAAATCGAGAATCTTTACAGCTTCTTCCATTTCTTCATATTTTTTCTTTAACAAAGCTTTAGGGTCCTTTTGGTACAGTTCTTCATCGATGGTAAGCATTGCAGCAACTGCTTTACCATGTTCGGTCTTAATATGGTCGGTAATGTCGTTAATAGCCTTAAGAATCGTCTTTGGGGTAATGCCGTGCTTGGTATTGTAGGCAATTTGCAGCGTGCGGCGGCGGTTTGTTTCAGCAATAGCGCGCTCGAGTGAGCCGGTCATGTTATCTGCATACAAAATGACGCGACCCTCAACGTTACGTGCGGCACGGCCAATCGTCTGGATGAGCGCAGTTTCCGAGCGAAGGAAGCCTTCTTTGTCTGCATCCAAAATGCCAATGAGTGCAACTTCAGGCAAATCCAAACCTTCACGGAGCAAGTTCACGCCAACAATACAATCGAAAGTTCCCTTACGGAATTCAGTCAAAATCTGAATACGTTCAATCGTCTTAATTTCGCTATGTAAATATTCTGTTTTGATGCCGCGAGTTTTGAGGTACTCGCTCAAGTCCTCAGCCATTTTCTTGGTGAGTGTTGTAGCGATGACGCGGAAGCCCTTAGCGATGGTCTTTTCAGTTTCGGCGATAAAGTCAGCAATCTGGCCTGGGTACGTGCTCTTGCCGCTCTTGATCTGCTCGGTGACGGGGCGAATGATGAGCTCAGGGTCGATAAGACCGGTAGGACGAATGACCTGCTCAACGGTTTGTTCGCTATGCTCTTTTTCGTACACGCCTGGTGTTGCAGATGTAAAAATTGCCTGACCGATGCGTGCGTCGAACTCCTGAAAATTGAGCGGACGATTATCCTTTGCACTTGGCAAACGGAAGCCGTGTTCAACGAGCGTCTTTTTGCGAGAGGCGTCACCAGCAAACATACCGCCGAGCTGTGGAATAGTAACGTGCGATTCGTCGATAATGGTCAAAAAATCTGGCTTGCCGTCTGCAGTGTGTGGAAAGTATGAAAGGAGTGTGTCTGGAGCTTCGCCTGGAGCGCGACCACTAAAGTGGCGTGAATAGTTTTCGATGCCGTTGCAGTAGCCAATTTCGCGAATAAGCGCGAGATCATAATTGGTGCGACGCTTAAGGCGTTCATGCTCGAGAACTTTTTTGTCCTTTTCGAGTTCAGCTAGGCGCGCATCGAGTTCTGCCTTAATGGTTTTGAAGGCGCGCGCACTGGCGTCCGCATCAGTAATAAAGTGCTTGGCTGGGAACAAATAGAAAACGTCTGGGGTGTCGATAATGCGGCGTGTTACGGCATCAATACGAGTGATGTGCTCAATCGTTGCGCTTGGCTTACCGTCTTTGCCCATAATGGTTGCAAATTCGATGCGGTAAATAACGCGCTCGTTGACAGGCATGATTTCTGCCGCATTGCCGAGCGCACGAAAGGTACCAGGTGTAAGGTCTGCGGTGGTGCGACTGTAGTGAATATCGATCATCTTGCGGATGAAGGCGTCGCGTGACCACTCAGCACCAACAGCGAGCTTGAGGTGAACCTTCTCGTACTCTACCGGACTACCCAAACCGTAAATACATGAAACGGTCGCCACAATGATTACATCTTTACGTGTGAGCAATGCCTGGGTAGATGCGTGGCGCAAGCGGTCGATTTCAGCATTGACCTGTGCTTCTTTTTCGATGTACGTGTCGGTAACAGGCATGTAGGCCTCCGGCTGATAGTAGTCGTAGTACGAAACGAAGTAGTGCACGGCATTGTTCGGGAAAAATTCGCGATATTCCTGCGCAAGCTGCGCTGCGAGCGTTTTATTGTGGGCGATGACGAGCGTCGGCTTATTGATAGACGCAATGACATTTGCCGCGGTAAATGTTTTGCCGGAACCGGTAACACCGAGAAGTGTCTGAAAACGCATGCCCTGCTTAACACCCTTCACAAGGCCCTGTATGGCCTTAGGCTGGTCGCCGGCCGGAGCAAATTTGGTCGAAAGAGAAAATTCCATATAGCCACTATATCGTCTTTCTAAAAAGCTGTATACTGTATGCGTATTGCTCCTTACAAAACTGTTTGGAGCCCTCCTCACCCCAAAAATTCAACCTCAACCCCGAATTACCGTGAGCACCGATACCCTCCTCCACTGCACTGTTGCTAACTGCCAGTGCCCGTTCCATGCGGCCGCCATACAATGTGTGTCGGCAGGAACAAAAAAGAGCGCAAATACTCGCAGACAACCATTGAGTGCGTCTGAACGTCGATCATTGAACCCGTTTATCGGTCATGGTTTTGAAGAGCTCGTGAATATCCTAAAGGCACCAGTGCCGCATGATCATGAAAATGATCACAAGTTTGCAATGCATGCAATTTTAATCCGCTTCCCTGGTCAGGATATTCAAGTCATGGACAGAGCAAACTCTATGAGTACAAATTCTCACGAGCAGGATGCGATTTGTTTAGCACGTGAGTTTGTTATATCAGCGCGTGAAAAAAATCCATCTTTCCACAGCGACAATCTCCTCTCCAGACACGTTGACTAATCGCGGCGCAACCCGCCGCACCACAGGCCCCGGATTTTTCCGGGGTTTTATTTTTTCAACCAATCAGCCTTCAACGCAGCATACGTACCGTCATAGATAGAGGCGCGAATGCGGTCTACTAGGCGCACAACAAAATGCACGTTGTGAATTGAGCCGAGGATGTACCCTTCGATTTCCTTTGAACGGTAGAGGTGGGCCAAATAAGCGCGTGTGTACTTACTACATGTATAGCATGAACACGACGGGTCAAGCTGAGTGAAGTCGGTCATGTGCACGGAATTCATAATGTTGATGCGGCCTTCCTTTTTTGTATACAAACCGCCGGTACGAGCGAGGCGTGTTGGTGCGACGCAATCAAACGTGTCACAACCATTTTCAATAGCCAAAAATAAATCTTCAGGTTCACCAATGCCGAGGAGGTGACGTGGCTTCACTTCTGGGAGCTGACTGTTTACCCAGTTTACCGCGGTACCAATATCGTTCTTGGTAAATGAGCCGCCAATGCCGTAACCGTCAAAATCCATTTCGCCGAGGACGCGTGCACTTTCTTTGCGTAAATCTTCAAAGCGACCACCCTGCACCACTCCGTACAATGCTTGACGCAAACCAGTCGCACTACTTAAGCGACCGACCTTGTCGTGAGCAGCGAGTGAACGTGCTGCCCAGCGATGCGTACGGTCGAGTGCGCGCTTTTGGTAGTCGTGAGAATCCGTTGGCGAAGTACATTCGTCGAAAGCGAACATAATGTCCGCGCCAATCGCCTGCTGAATTTCCATCGAACGTTCGGGCGTGAAAAAGTGCACGCTGCCGTCTTTGTATGACTTGAACTCAACGCCGTCTTCGGTAATTTTGGCCAATGAGCCAACCTCTTCTGTGGCTTTGTCAGCGTCGCCTGATTCGCCATTCGCGCTAGTTGCGCCGTTTGCCCCGCGCGCTTCACTCGCAGTTTCCACTGCCTCACCCTTCGCAACTTTACTGACGCCGTTTTTGCCAAATGCGGCGCCGAGCGAGAATACCTGAAAGCCACCCGAGTCTGTGAAGGTTGGGCCCGTCCAGTTCATGAATTTTCCGAGGCCGCCTGCCTTCTTGAGAATTTCTTCGCCTGGCTCGAGGTACAAGTGGTAGGTGTTGGCGAGCACAACCTGCGCACCCAAAGCTGCCACCATTTCTGGAGTGAGTGCTTTGACCGTTGCCTTAGTTCCAACAACGACAAAAGCAGGCGTCTCGATAGTGCCGTGCGGAGTAGTGATCGTACCCGCTCGACCGAGGCCTGCTATGCCGGAATCTGGCTGCGCATCTAAGCGCTTATTGATTTCAAATGAGAACATGCTGCAGCTGCACGAGCGCGAGCGCCCGCTGAGCTTTATTACTTACCGATCTTTACCAATTCAACATCGAAGATCAATGTTGCATTTCCAGGAATTACGCCGCCTGCGCCTTGTTCACCGTAGCCGAGGCGTGAAGGAATAGTGAGGGTGCGCTTTTCGCCAACCTGCATGCCGAGAATACCCTGTTCCCAACCCTGAATAACACGACCTTCGCCGAGTGCGAACTGGATAGGTGTGCCACGCTGGATTGAGCTGTCGAATACGGTGCCGTTTACAAGCTTACCTGTGTAGTGAACAGAAACAAGGTCACCCTTCTTTGTCTTTGCACCTGTGCCTGGCTTTGTAACTTTGATTTCAAGATCTTTTGGTTCCATGGTTGGTTTTGTTGATTGTGTTGATGAATTTGCTGCTGCTGTCGATGCCGCTGATGCCGTTGACGCATTTGTCGCTGAGGAAGCGTTTGTCGCGTTTGATGATGCGGCCGTTGAAGCTGTTGTTGCTTCTGTTACGGTTGCATTACTGCCCGCTGAGCTGACTGTTTGGCTTGCTGCCTTCTCTTTGTAAATAAAACTACCTAAAAAATATCCGACAACGAGGAGTGAGACGATCACTCCGATGGTTTGATTTCGTGTTCCATTATTCATAGTCCGATTGTAGCAAAAAGTCTCGGGACTGGAAAGGAAGAGCAAAATAGCATATAGTGAAGCCATGAAACCCACACCTTCTCAGCCGGCGCCGTTCGGCAAGCCAGAGGACTCATTCCCAATGCGCCTCAACAAATACATGTCTCGCGAGGGATACTCGTCACGCCGCGAAGCTGACACGTTAATTGCCGCTGGCCGTGTGCGTATTAATGGCCGTATTGCCGTCCTTGGCGACAAAGTGAACGAAGGCGACACGGTAGAAGTCTTGAGCGGCCGCGAAGCTCGCGACATTCGCAATTTGAATAATGACCCTGCCGCTTCGCACGCATATTACGTTTTCCACAAGCCTGCACATACCGATTCTGATGCAGCCGTACGTGCATTTAAGCCAAACATGTTCCCGGTAGACGCACTCCCTAAGGACATTGCCGGCCTCATTATTTGTAGTGACGACGGCCGCCTCGCACGCCTCGTTCAGGACAAAGGCTATCCAAAAACATATCGTATCACCTTTACCGAAGCAGTGCCCGCAAGCTTTTCAAAAATTCTCAGCCTTGGCGCACGCATTAAGCATGACAAGCTCGAAATGATGCAGGTTGCAACCGTCCAGCCAGACACACTCGACATCACATCGCAGCGCACATCGCTCGGCAGTATCAAAGAAGTCTGCAGCCACTTTAAACTTCAGATCAAAAAGATTGAACGTTCAGCTATTTGGAATTGGCACAGTGACGCCTACGCAAAAGGTAGTTTTACACAGATTGCGATGCCAGAAGAACTCCGTCGTTAAACCTTTGCTATAATAGGCAGATGAACGACTTTTTCCAGCACTTTAAAACTGCCAAAGGCAGACAAACATCAGCGCACGCTCCTGCGCACACAGGCACACCAAAGCACCGCGACCATTCTGGCCACGCACATCATACAAATGAGCATCCACACGAAGATCACGAAATGCGCTCGCCAAACCCATCGCTCACCTTTACCGAAGCTAACGAGCTAAGCCCGCTCGAAATGCACAAAGAACTCCATCGCAACCTTGAGACCGTTCACACCGAACTCAAACACGGTTTTAAATTACTCAAAAAATACCCAAAGAGTGTCACCTTTTTCGGTTCTGCACGCTTTACTGCTGAAGACCCACACAGCCGCGACGCTGAACTCCTCGCGCGTCGCATTGTGCGTGAGCTCCACTACACTGTGGTCACCGGCGGCGGGCCAGGCATTATGCAGGCTGCAAACCGTGGCGCTTTTAATGCGGGCGGCCAATCAGTAGGCATCACCATCAGTCTCCCCCACGAACAAAAAACGAATCCGTGGGTTACTGACGAGACAACCTGCAAATACTTCTTTACGCGAAAAACTATTTTGATGTTCTCTGCCGAAGCATTCATCTTCTACCCGGGCGGTTATGGCACGATTGACGAATTGTTCGAGGCACTCACCCTTATTCAAACCGGCAAAATTCCACGCATTCCTGTCTTTTTGATGGGCAAAGACTATTGGCCACACCTCGTCACCTTCCTCAAAGAACAAATGCTCCGCGACCACAATGCCATTAACCCAGCCGACCTCGACCTCTTCGAAATCACCGACAATCACGACTACATTATTAAACGCATCCAGGAAACTCCCGTACAAAACTGGTGGAAGTCTGAGCATATTGGGTAATATATAAAACAAACCGCCCCACGAGGAGGCGGTTTTTTGCATTGCGCGCTATGTGTAGCGCGTATGTGAATTGAAGCCAAAACAGTTTCGGACAACCTAGGCCAGAGCCGGAATATGACTTCCGAAACTTTGCGCCTCGAAACTCGGCACAGTGACGGCGGCCTTTTCGGAATCGGTCATGGGTCGACGTCTGATGTTCACACCCACATGGAAGTAATCCGGGAAGATACTATGCATCCAGGAAACCGTATTGCCGGCCACATCCTCAGGAGGCAAAGATGCATCGATCTTTGTGTACGGGATGCCCGGTTTTGAAGACGCAAGCCATCGAGCATCGTTCAAGGCTTGTTGAATCTTGATGACATTTTCGAAATACACCTTGATTCGGTTTTCGCGGTACCCTGCCGAGAGCTCAACCGAGCGTGCCGGGTCTTGAGTGGCACGCTCAACCATTCGCTGGTTTGCGATCCTAGCATCAACATCCAGGAATACCACAGCAACATTCTTGCCAAGCTCCAGCATTTCGACCAAAAGGCCGACCTGGCTCGGCTCACGCAAGATGCCGTCGCCATACACGATCGGAACAGCAGATTCCGGTGCACCAACATACATGAATCGTTCACGGAAAGGCGCAAACACTTCATTGTTGTCACTAACCAAACCTGGCCCATGAACAAGCTTGCGCTTGCGCATTTCCTCACCACTGTCGTAGATAGCGACATTTCCGCTAAATGCGTCACTGAAGGATTTTCCGAGACGCTGTTTTCCGGAGCCCGGAAGCCCGCACGCCACAAGTAGCAACTGTGGGAGTACATTTGTGCGTCCAGAGATACCGAAATGTGCATTACAGACGCGACCACGGTGTGTTATAGAACCCATAGCAAGTGTGTTTTGAGTTTTGGAGTTCCCGACATTTCCAACAAAATAGCCCTTCACACGAAGAGCAACTGGGTAAGAGTATGCCACAAAAAACCGCGGCTGGGTAGATGTGGGGAAAAACGCGGCGAGCTAGAGAGACGCGGTCTACATCCGCCCAAATGAGACCCGATTACTTCCCCACTGGAAAGGTACCGCCTTTTAACTCAGCGTGCGCGTGAGCAATGGTCGCACCAAAAAAGAATACGTGTGCCATGTAGTATGCCCAGAGCAAGGTAATGATAGCCGACGCCGCAACGCCGTACACGAACGAAACTTCGGTGTAATGGAAATAGACCGCAACAATAAAGGTGGCGATCAAAAACAAAGCTGAACCACACATGCCGCCGTATGCCGCACTCTGCCAGCTCACTGTCTTAAATGAAAAATATCGATACACAATTGAGAACAAAAGTGCGACCACCGCAAAAGTCACAAGTACACCTTGAGCCTGGGTATATACATGTACCAAACTTGCGTCGTACTGACCCACAAAGGTTGTGACCTGATCCAAAAACATATTCAATGCCGCCAAAAAAGCTACGAGTGCAGCAACAGCAGCAATGCAGGCAACACCGATAACGCGACGGAACAAATACGTAGCGAGCGAACCGTTCGCCGGTAGGCTGTGACCGAAAATTTTCTCGAGTGATTCCTGAAAAATAGTGAAAAAGTTTGTGGCAATGTAGATCAACACAATCACACCAATAACAAATGCGATGTTGCTCTGCGTGTGTTCAAACATGGCCGATGCCGTCTGCGTTACAAATTGCGGACTTTCAACACCCAAGTAGCGCTCCAAATAAAATGAGACCGTCTGCTGGATGACGCTGCCGTACGAAATATGTTCTGCCAGCGCAACCAGAATCAAAAAAACTGGTGCGAGAGCGAAGAGACCGTGAAACGAAAGTGCTGCCGCCATAAACGGCACATCAACTTCTACGCTGCGCTTCAGCGCACGGCGAATTAAATCAGGTACGTGGGTGGTACGCATCAAAGTCGTTTATATACCCAATGCAAACCAAATAAAGAGACCTACAAACACGATTGCGAGCAATGCATTAATACCGATACCAACCACCGAACCAATCACACCTGCCGTAGCTGCGCGTAATGCCTTGTCCTGAGGACGATGATGCACCAATTCAGAAATAAGGATGCCGAGGAAGAGACCCATAATACCGCCAAGTGGTGGAAAAACAACAAAACCGATAACGGTACCGACTAACCCCCACACCACTGACTGACGACGAGCACCGCCATAACGAGCACCGAGCACGCCCGATAAATAATCAATCAATACAGAAATTGCTACGAGGCCTGCGAGGGTCAACAAATTCGCAAGCGTAATGTACGTAAAGCCATTCAAAAAAGCAAAGATAAGCGCGATGACGAACATGTAGCCGAGCGCCGGGATAATAGGCACAAAGACGCCAGGGATGCCGATAACCATCAAAATAGTAAAGATGATAACAAGTGCTGTATGTGACATAAATAAATAAGTTTTAACTTTTTTACAAAGAATTGGTGAGGTGCGACTGCGCCTTACCCGAACCGTTCCGTACGTATAGTATGCGGCGAAACCCCCTTTTTCACAAGCAGGTGTGCGGCAGCTTCTACGAAGGCTGTTGGACCACAAATAAAATAATCTGCGGCGTCTGTAGTGTCTGCAGCGCCGGCCTGAGCTTGCACCGGTGAATTAGGCGTCGCGCTGCCGAACACTTCATTAAACATCGCTTCGTCGATGCGGCGCACATACCCTGTCCAACCCGCCGGTGCCTCTTGTGTAAACGTATACACGAGCGAAACATGCGGCGCAACTGCAGCAATGCGTTCCATTTCTTCTCTGTAGAGCACGTGCCCTGCCGTGCGGGCGCTGATCAAAAATGTTACCGGGCGCTGGTCGCTGCGAGCTGCGTACTCACGAATCATGCTCACGAGCGGTACCATGCCAGCACCACCCGCAATAAGCATGAGCGGACGCTGTGCCCCACCCTCTGCACGAGCATTATCGGCATCAGGATTCCACACAAAATGCCCGCCAATCGGCCCGCGCATTTCCAGCTGCGCACCCGGCTGCATGCTCCACAAGTAGGGTGAAACCTCACCGTTCTCAAGAAGTTCAACCGCAAGTTCAATGCGACCCGTGTCACTCGGAATCGACGCGATAGAGTAACTGCGCTGCGCCTGATACCCACCCGGCGCTGTAAGTCGCACATCCATATGCTGCCCTGGCGCAAAAAGCTGCCAAGCAGGCAAACTAAAAATCATACTGCGTACATTCACCGCTACCTGCCGCGCTTCGAGCAATGTGCCGACCTGCCATTCAAGATGATACGGTTTTATGTCCATTTTTTTGCACAATACGCTTATTCGTCAAACGTGTAACGCTGCTCGCGCCACGGGTCGCCATAATTATGGTAGCCGCGCACTTCCCAAAAGCCAGGCATGTCTTTGTCGACGAGTTCAATACGGTTGAGCCACTTTGCACTCTTCCAAAAATAAAGGTGGGGCACGAGGAGACGCGCCGGACCACCATGTTCATCTGTAATAGGATCTTTCTGGTACGCAGTCGCCACCCAGGCCTTGCCGCCGAGCACATCTTCGAGCGGTAAATTGGTGGTGTAACCGTCATACGAATACGCCACAATATGCGTCGCGGTCGTGAGGATATTGCCACGTTCGTCGATGACGCCAACGCGCTTGAGCAAGAGGTCGAGCGAGACACCAGACCATTCAGAATCAAATTTTGACCACTTCGTCACACAGTGAATATCGCGAAGAATTTCTTCGTGCGGTAAATTTTTGAGCTCAAGCCACGACATGCGCTGCTCAGCACCAACGAGACCGTCGATACGCAATGACCATTTTTCGAGGTCGATTTCGGGTGTCGGCCCAAGTGAAAGGACCGGAAAATCCTTTGTCTCGTACTGGCCCGGCGGCAAACGATTGCTCGTCGCGCGCTTCGGCACGAATCCGTCATTAATGATCATGCACCTAGTATATCACTGGCGCGAACGCTCAATGGCATATGCCGCACGTTACATCTGCAAATTGCGAATGACTTCTGCGTCGATCGTTGTCATTTCTTTTTCACGAGGTGCGCCGTAGAAGCGAACTTTGTCGCCTGGCAAAAAGCGTTTGGGGTCAGCAACGTCACGATTCGCCTTGAGGATAGGAGCCTTTGGTTTCATGCGGGCTTGATATTCAACACCGTTAATGTCTATGAAGAAAATGTTTTGCTCGAGCGAGTAGACCTTCATCTTTCCTTCATAATTGCGCGGTGCGAGCGATTCCTTGCTCATGTAGATTTTGACAGCGCTTGCAGTGAGCGTTTTGGTGAGCGCATTGTATGGACCAAAAGCTGAAACAACCGTGTCACCCTTCTTTAGCTCATTAAAGCGCAAAGTTAAATTCCCTTTTATGATTTGTGTGTCGGGCGTAACGATAACTGGCATAAGGGTATTGTTCTTGGTGCGCAACACAAAGTTGGTGGTCGAGCCCATGTTCGTGATGTCTGTAATTGTGCCTGAGAATTCCTGACGTTCAATTTGGTCAGACCAATTGGTAATCTTTGTTGCCATTACATCGAATGCGCTCGAGCCAGAATAAAATTTTCCTTCGTACGAGATAAAATCACCCACCTTAAGATCACTAACCTTAAGAGACGTACCTGTTTTCTTAGAAATATCGGTGCCAGGAGTTGTACGGACAGTCATACGCAAAAAGACTTCACCCCAATAGACCTTGGCGTAAATGGTCGAACCAGCAAGTTGCTCGATACGCGCGCCCTTTACTAAAACATTACCCTCGTCTGTAACATGAATCTCGATTGGTGAGCCGACCGTGCGTGCATTATAGGTAATTGAACCGAGCTGACCGTGCGCAATGAGCGGTGCGCAGAGTGAGATGATAATTCCGGCCGCACCCGCAGAAAGGAGCCAAAAAATGCCGCTCTTAAGCCCTACATTCGCTGTCGCCATCCATGTGTTTTTCATGGCAAAAGTATAGCACAAAATGCCCATTTTGTGGACATTGTGTACTTTTTGTGGCGTTTAATGGCTACGACTACTGGACGACCTGCGTACAGCTTGGGAGTACTGCCGTTACCCCTTTTGGCATGGCAATTGTTGCATAAAGTTCCATGAGCGACACACGTTCGTTCTCGTACTGCTGTTCGTTCATCATAATCATCGCACCGTCGCTCGTAATAATGGCAAGTTCTGCATGTGCCGGTGTCGACATTGTGCTGCCGCCGAATTCAAAGATAGGTGGCGTCGTCTTTGTTTGATACGACGTTCGCACTGGCAAACATCGGTACGGTGCACTCGATGAATCGACAAGTGCATTGCGAGCTGAATCAAAAATAATATTCCCTGCTTTTGTACCCACTGGAATAAACTGCTTTGCGTTGCGTGTTGAAAATGTTACAGAGGCATTTGGCACGGCGCTCTGTGGAGCATTCGACATGCCGGACGGTGAAGTCTTTACTGTCTGAAAGGTTACTGTGCCAGCACCCGCATTTGTTTTATACGTCCAGCCCTTTGGTACGGTCACACTCCATTTATAAATTGGGTCCGTGTAGGGTGAGGTGAGTTGCGTACCGCTGCCGTTTTGCGCACCATTCACACCCAGCGACGTGGCAATACTATCTGCATCGACACTTTGCTGATACACCATACCGATATAAAAGGACCATGCCGGCAAGAGCGCTAGGAAAAAGATGAGGGCTGCGAGCTTAGAGTACCAGGTAACTTCGTTCATTTTGATTGTTTGCATAAAGAGAGATTATTGGTGACCTGCCCATTATACCATTTTTACGGCCAAAAATCTTGATTTTTTACGCGCGACGCCAAAAACACCCACTCCTACCCTTTTATCATTACTTGACTTTACTCATTAAGTATGATAGTACTTATACCAGAAGAGCAGCTATACCGGCTGCCCGCTCAGGCCTCACAGGGCCGTGCAAGTAGCACACGAGCGAACCTCAAACCCCAGCACATCACAGGAAATGAAGAACTATATCAAGGGGCTCTTCGGAGCCATCACCATTGCCTTGCTCGCCTTTACTGGCGTGCGGGCGCAGATCCAGCCCGTCCTGATTGACAATACGACAGGACAGTTTGTCCAAGGCAACGCCAGCGGCACCCGCCAAGGCGCGAAGCCGGCGGCCTCGTTGACCACGTTCACGTCGGGGCAGATCCGCCTCGGACAGATCATCCCATGCGTCATTCCGACACCCGCAGCGACCGGCTACTTCGAACAGCGCGCCGCGTTGCTCGAGGAAATCAAAAATCTGCGTTTCCCAACCGCATTTGCTGTCTCCCGTCTCAAGGCGGAATACGTGCACGATGCGTCCACAGTGGACGGCCGACAAGTTGTCGGTGTCATGAGGATCGTTGGTGCGACAGGCGCGAAATTTTCCGCCGCAGACATGCGGGTTTGGTGCGAGATGGTCGGCGTGGCAGGCAGTGCCATTTCCTATGCCTATGGAGAGTTGGGCTATACCGACTTCCGTATCGGCATCGACTACGGGCCCGACAAAACTCGTGGTACCGCCGATGACATCGTCATCACCAGCGGAGACGGTACGACCATGGTCGACGAAATCATTTTTGTCGGCTTGGGTCAAAGCCTGAACAACTCGCTAGCGCAGGTCCAAGCAGCATTCGCTGCCAACAAGACCTTCGCCATCAAGTGGCTTTCGCAGGTGCGAGATCCAGTGAATGAGTTCACACCCCCCGAGGGCGACTTCTCGAATGTCACTCTAACCCTCGACATGATCGAAGGTGCCCCCGCACCCATCGTTGTCGGTCGGTCGATCAAGAACCCAGGAAATTTTCCCTGGGATATCTATTCCGCGGCGACACCAACCGGACCGTTCACACGACTCAACGGTAACGGTGTACTTCTCCCTGGAGCGACCTTAACCGTGCCGCCCGGCACAGAGTTCTTTCGTTTCGGCAGGAATTAAGTAGGTCACCTGCCCATCACAACCGCGTCTATATCTATCCTACAAGGAGAGATACGGCGCGGTTTTTTCATACTGCATTGATGGCTTAAAACCTGGCCAAAAAGCATACCTGTGTGCTAGAGTAACGAACATCAGTTTTTGACCGTGGATGTGGCCCTTTGTTGAGCCATTATTACAGAGCAAAACACTTGACAAAATCAAAGGAAAGTAGTATGATACCGGTACCGTTATCAAGAAGAATAATAACGATTAAATATATATGCAATTATCAAAAGTAATGACATTCGGCCTTGCATTGGCACTTGTTGCCACTGTGATCGCTCCCCTCTCTGCTCGCGCAGAAGGTGAACTTTCAGCCGCTCCGTCAGACAACAGCGCAGCAGCAGTTGCGCCAATGTTGAGTGCAGCACCTCAGTCAAATGAGGCGCCAGCTCCAGCTTCTAACCCATCAGGTTCAGGCAGTCCACTTTCAAGTGCTGGCCAGACCAATGAGGCAGTAGCTCCGGCAGCTCCTGCACTCACAGCAGCACCTCAGTCAAACGAGGTAAAGACTATTCCTTCGAACCCATCAGGTTCAGGTAACCCTGCAGCAGCACCTCAGTCAAATGAAGTTGCTACTCCAGGAGGTCTTACCGCGGCTCCTCAGTCAAATGAGGTCACGGCTCCTGCCCTTACCCCTGCTCCTCAATCAAACGAGGTAAAGACTCCTGCAACACCTACAACCCCAACTACACCTTCAGGTGCTAGCTCAGGTTCAGGTGCTCCAGCGTCAGGCGGTGGCAATGGTCCTATTAGTGGTTCATTCGGTGGCAACAATGGTGGCGGCGCTTCAGCTATTACCCCAGGTTCAACTGGCGGTGTAACTGGTGGCTCTATCATCACTTCAGCCGGCGTATGTGCTCCTATCATCACTTCAACATTGAAGATTGCTGGTAAGAACGACGCGGGCCAGGTTCGCCGTGTTCAGAACTTCTTGAATACCTTCGAGAAGGCAAACATCGCTGTTACAGGCGTGTACGACACAGCAACCATTGAAGCTGTCGAGGACTTCCAAGTAAAGTATCGCTCAGAAGTGCTCGCTCCATGGGGTGCAACACTCCCAAGCGGTGAAATTTACATCACTACACGCAACAAGATGAATGACTTGTACTGTGGCACGAAGGCTTCTCTCACTGCTGCAGAATCAGCAAAGATTGCAGCCTTCCGTGCAGCTATTGCAGCTGGCGGTATTGTAAAGAACACTGAAGGTCAGCTTGAAATCACCAATCCTGAAAACGGCACAACCGTTCCTGCAGAAATTGGTGCAAACACTTCAAGTACAACTGTTGCACAGAAGCCTGGCTTCTTCCGCAACACAGCATCAGCTATCATGGCGGTGCCAAAGGCTATCGGTTCATTCTTCTCAAAACTCTTCAAGCGTAATTAATACGCTCCATACGCCAGGCGCAAGCCTTGAGCGAAGCTACTCCAAAACAAGCGAAAAGCGCCACCAAACGGTGGCGCTTTTTGTATGTGCGATGCGCGCTGCCAGTGCGCTTTAAAAGCTATAATGCCGAACCGTCCTTCCCTGTTGCTGGCAAACGATCTTTGAGTGAGCCCTTTGAAGCATTGTCTGTCTCAATGTCTGGACCAAGGACATCGTCTAAGCCGGTGTGATTTTTAGGTTTAAAATACTTAATTACGAGACTGTATGAACTAAAGACAATTACATAGAACACAATGAGTACGAGCGTAGAGTACAAAATAATGCGCTCAAGTGAACCAACATCGCTGAGTGCATTTCCCGTTACATATCCAGGTACTGTATACGCCACAGACCACACCACGGCACTCGCCACATTAAAAAGCCAGAACTTTTTCTTGTTCATATGGCAAATGCCTGCCACAAACGGCATGATTGGACGAAGTGGCCCCACAAAACGGCCGAAGAAAATACTCCATGATCCAAAGCGATTAAAAAACGCCTCACCCTTGTCTATGTGTGCGCTACGCAAAAAGCGACCGTCTGGCTTAAAGAACACCTTGCTTTTTTGCCCGAGCCAGAACGCTATCCAATCACTCAAGATACAACCAATCGTCACTAAAAATGCAATGAGGTAGATATTGCCACCATCAAGACCCGCAACGATGCCGAACGCAATGAGGAGCGGTGTGGCAGGTGAAAACACACCAATAATAGGCAAAGATTCAACAAGACCGACAATAAAGGCCGCGGAATAGAGATAAATGGAATTGGCACTGAGGAAAGTAACCACGGCCGAAATATAGTGTTCCATAGGCATAAGTATACTACAGTTCGCCACTACACGCTTCCGGCGCCCAAAGGCCACGGTTGGCGATTTTAGCTGCTTTTTCAGCTTCTTTGAAGCGCGCTTGGTGAATGTATGGCGTACGATAGATGTATTCAAAGCCATACCCACCAGCAATAATACGCTCGTTGAGCAGAGTGCCGTCTGGCAGGTAAATATATGCGAGGCGCCGCTGATACTTGTCGTATTCACCCTGAGTTGCGTCCACAACAAGTGTTGCGGGGTGCTCGCGCGTTATACCAGCAACGAGCTCGGTAGTATGTGCACTCGCCTCTTTACCAAAACACTGCACTGGCTTGCGCGGGTCGACACTCTCGGGTGTGTTTACACCGATGAGGCGGACTCGGGCTCTATCGCTATTTTTGGGCGCACCGACAAACTCAACATCAACTGTGTCACCATCGATAGCGCGCGTAATAATAATTGGGCGACCGGCAGGAACAGGCTCAGTTGGAACAGATGCGCGAGGCAATTTCTCTAATTGCTCCGGCCGAACACCGGAGTGTGCAACCGAAGAAAGCAAGCGCGGAGAAATAGTCCGCCCAACATCCCACACCACAAAAGTCACTGCGCTCAGCAGGAAAACGAGAAGTGCTATTGAACTGTAGAGGCGGCGCTTGTCTATTGGACTCATCAACACATGATAGAACGCGCACGGATTGATGCAAGCAATTTTAAGAAAGCTTTAGAGCTTCTTTAGGAAAAATTCAGAACGGGCGCTCTAGAACGGGAAAGTGTTTTTCTCGATCTTGAGAGGATTTCGGCCCATGTATTTCTCTAATTCGTCAGAATAGCCATCCTTGTCGGTGTCCTTTACAGGAGCACGCTCACGCTGTGCAGAAGCATTTTTTGGTGTCGCAGTATTGAGACCGTTCACGGCGGTCAATGTTCTCACAAGCGAAACTCGCGTGGTTGCAACTTGATGATATTCACTCACTGCCCGAGCAAAGTCACTATTTGTAGTAGAGCTAGGAAGTGTCACTGTGTAATCGAGCTCGTACGTAGTGTTATTCTTAAGCACACGGTAGACAAATGGCTTTTGGGTGTACACATCGACTAGTTCTTTTTCAGTAAGCGGGTCGTTATACTCCATGAGATTTTCTGCATGCGTAAGTTCAGCGAGCTCTGCTGGGTATGCTCTTTTCTTCTCATTATATGAACTAAGCGTTGTTCGGAGTCTTTTAATGCGTTCAATTTGCTTTGCGGCAGCATTTTCGACAGATGTATAACCTGAGTAAAGCATGCCGAAGCCCTCCATACTTATGTATTGTTTAGGCACCTCAATGACAACTGGCTCGTTGAGCTTTGTGAGCTCTGTTACAACTGAGAAAACTGCCTTTCGCCCTTTCCACTCAGGAAATGTATCGTCAGGAATAATTGCTTGGGTAGAGGCAATTTTAATTGGCTTTCCGTCAGCAGTGATCCATACCACAAATGATGAGTGGTCATTAAAATAGTGAGCTTCGTCCATAAATGCGACACTGCGCAAATACTCAATTGTAGAGGTGTGAACATCTTTCATGATTGAAGCATCACCGTATCGTGCATCAAGATCCTTCTTAAGGCGATCAACAAAATCAGCGAGGCGCTCATAATCAAGGACGATATCGTAACGGTATGCAGGCACTGAATTCACAGATTCCTGCACTGGCTTTTGGCGATACTTGATCATGTTTTCTCTTTGGAGGGCCACGATCATTTCGCCCAATTGAGTACCTCGAACGGCATTGGCATTTGTGGTACTAGCCTTCTTTGGAGTTTTGGCTGTTCCTTCGAGCGCACTCGCGAGCCACGAAAAATTGTCGCTTGCGAGGATATTTTCACTCGTATCACCAACCCATTTGCCCTCAATTGCATTCAAACCCTTTTCTGTACTTGGAAAATACTGCTTTATGAGATTTGGAATAACCGCAAGCTGGCCAAAATAGAGCTTATCCTTTTTGAGGAAATTAACCTCAGCATCTTCTTTTACACCAACATTGTAGTAATACGCCTTCAATGAGAGTGCACCATCTGCACTTTGCGGACGACGATCGAACGTGCCATTGACCTCTAAACCTGCATCGATTTGACTATCGACTGCACCAAGCAATGTTGGTGCGCCGCTCTGTACAAGTAATGACTGGGTTCGTGGTTTTGCTGAAAACGCATTACGAATTGGGGCAGATCTGTCTGTGTACGTCGCAATATTCCCCTTCACGTTCTTGGTAAAGAGTTCAGAAAGTTCGAGCGCCTCTGACGATTCAAACATCACAGCAATCTCAAACGTTTTACCGTTCGCACCACGACGGTACACATACTGATTGCCCATACTGTCTTTGGTTGGGACTTTGAGGCTATCGAGTGTGTATGGGTAGGTTTGTTCCTTATTATAAACCGAATAGAGAGCGTCAAAAATCTTTTTTACATCCTCGAAACGCTGAGCATCGCGCTTGTACACAACTTGGTCAGTTGTCTGGGTTGATGGCACAAAAGCAGTGTCCCCGACGTCCCTGTTCTCGGCCTTAAGACCAACGCGAACAGCATATGAAGCAGACTGGATTGACTCAGCGCCTTTTACGAGTCGTGTGAAAAACTCATCAGGTTCAATAATGTTTGATGCGAGACCAAAAGTGCTCAACACTGAGCGTGGGATGATCGTGTAGCCCAAGAATTGTGCAGCTACTGTTCCAGCACTGGCCGCAAAAATGAAAAGCGCCACAACCCACAAGAGCGCATGGCTTTTTGCTTTTGGAGCATCGGTATAGCCAGCATATGCTTCTGGTGTTGTGTTAAGCGGTGACGAAAGTGCGTCTTGATTTAAACCAGCTACGCTCGCCTGCTGTGCGCTTGGAGTGAGCTCTGGCGCTGTAACACCCATTGCACCCATGCCTGACGGAACGCGACGAATGCCGTTTGCAAAGCGTGTGTCTGCCGGAGCAGGCGCCTGAACAAAGCCTGCCTGGTTAAATGGCTGAACCTCTGGTTGTTCAACAGTAGCTGGTTGAGGCATTGGTTGCGCAACTGCTGGCCTGACCGCAGTTACCGGCGCACCCTGTAGAGGCGCCGTCTGCATTGCTGCAAGCTGAGCATCTGCCTGGTGCGGCATTCCTTCGAATGCAGGTACTGGTTTTAGACCAAAACTCACTGGGCCCTGTTGACTTTGTTGACCCGAAACCTGTGCCTGAGTAAGTGATTGACCCGGGCGAATTCCCTGCTGTGGTTGCGCAGGTGCTTGTGCGAGGGGTGTGGCAACAACATTCGGTGTAGGAATAAAGGGATTCGCAACCGCAGAAGGGCCAGTTACTGGGGGCGGCATTACTGGCACAGTCTGGACCGCAGGAGCAGTTGGTGCAACTGGAGCGGCCGGCGTAACGGGCGTTGCTTGTGCAGTAGGCGCTGAATTTTGCTGAGGAGCTTTTTGGGCGACCTTTTTTGATGCAAAGTGCGCAATTCCCTTTTCGATTTCAGAGTCTACCCAGCCAACACTTTCCAAAAATTCGCGCAGCTCAGGCTCGGTCATGCCTGGGTTCGCAGAAACAAGGAGATCGATATACATGGGCACGTTATCGGGGTACATGTGTACCAGTATATCACTGGCCACACGCAAACAGCGGCTCGTTATTCACAGCAACCCTAAGGGCGAGATTCTTACACGCGTTCAAGTGGCTTCATGCCGAGGAGTGCAAAAATAGTTTCTGATACACCAGCTAAAGCACTGGTGAGAAACACTTTCTTAACGGTATTTGCTGAGTCTTCCGCCGTCACAAACTGTTCCTGAGCGTAGAGCGCATTAAAACGTTGCGAAATATGCGTAATAAATTCTACAAGCACGTGAGGGCTCATTTCGTCGAGTGCTTTTTCTACAAGGAGTGGGAAATGGAGAATTTCCACAGCGAGGGCGCGTTCGAGGGCCGTGAATGTTGCGCCAGCTGGAAGTTCTGTGGGCGTACTAATGCCCGCTGCGTTCGCCTTTGCGATAACTGACTTCATACGGGCATACGTATAGAGCACGTACACACCACTATCGCCTTCCATGCTGAGTGCCTTTTCGGTGCTAAAAATAATGTTTGAATTTCGTGCAGCTCGAAGGAGCGAATACTTCACCGCGCTCACCGCGAGTGATTCTGCCATATCTGGAGTGTAGTCGCGGCCCGCTGCGAGGAGTGACGCCTTGGTTTCATCGAGCAATTCGTCGGCCAAAATTGTTTCGCCGCCGCGTGAGCTCATTTTGCGCACATTCCCTTGAGCGTCCACCATGTTCACCAAACCGTACGCAATGTGCACAAAATCTTCGAGTGTGCCAATGCCGAGCTGCGTCGCCGCCAAAAACATTTGCTTCATGGCCAAGCCCTGCTCGGGACCAATGACCCACAAGTACTTATTCGCGTGATGCTTCTCTTTTTTGAGCTGCGTAAGGGCGAGATCCTGAGTAATGTAGAGCGCCGTGCCGTCAGACTTAAGGAGTACTGTGTCTGGAGTTTTAAATTCGGCAAGATTGGTAATGATTGCACCTTCGTCTCCACGGACAAAAATTCCCTTTGAAAGGCCTTCTTCGACAATGCGTTTACCCATCTTGTAGTGTTCGTGCTCGTGCCACACGTGGTCCCAACGATTACCGAGACGTTCGAGTGTTACCGCAATGCCTTCGTGCGCATAATCAACCATGAGCTTCCAGAGTGCCCACACATCCGCATTGTCCTGCTCCCACTTAAGAGCCAAGTCGCGAATAGCAGCGTCGCTTGCAGGGTCTTTTTTAGCGGCATCTACACCAGCCAAATAGCACTGCCCAACAAAAAAGTCTGGCTTTGCGTGTTCATCTGCAGGAGTAAGCCACTGGTCTGGGTGAGCTATCCATTCTGCGAGAAGCGCAGGAGGATTTGCAGCTGCGCCCACCATAGATGCGCTGCCCGTTGAAGCGCGGCGTTTAGAAATAAGGAAACCCCACATGGCACGCGCAATTGCGATGCCACGATTATTGTCTACCGCTTCGGCAATAACACGAGCACCGGCGAATTCGAACAAATGCACGAGCGCCATCGAAAGCACGTTGTTACGCAAGTGACCGATATGCATCGGCTTATTTGGGTTTGGTGAGGTATGGTCAATTTCCCATACTTGGCCAGCGAGGCGTTTTGATGCACCGTATGAGGCACCAGCTTTGAGTGCACCTGCAACTGCCTGTGCGAGTGACGCGTCATTGAGTGTAAAATTCAAAAAGCCAGGTGCGCACGCCGTGACAGTTGTGTGCGTGGTGATGTCTGCACGAGTTGTGAGGTGCGCGGCGATCGCTTCGGCAATTACCAAAGGAGCCTTACCAACTTTTTTGGCGAGTGGAAATGCGATGTTACTCACGAAATCTGCCTTTGATTTTTCAGTAGGCATGGTGATGTCTACCGCGAGTTCGGCGAGTGCCTCAGGAGCGAGCGAAAAAAGCTCCGCAACGGCCGAACGGAGGGCTTGAACGAGCTGTTCACGCTGTGTATTTTGCATGGGTGCAGTATAGCAAAATATACGCCTTAACCCAAACTATCGCTCAGTGCCTGGCGATACGCGTGGTAAGCAGGAATTTCTTGAGCGACCAGGTCCCAAAATCGGTCTGAATGGTTAAGTTCGCGTAAATGACACACCTCATGCACAACCACATAGTCGAGTACAGCAGGCGGCACAAACAAGAGTCGATAATTGAACGAAAGCGAACCGCGCGCAGAGCAACTTCCCCATCGCGTGCCCTGATTTTTAATGGTAAGTCGCTGGTAGCGCACACCATAGCGCTGAGCAAAAAAATCTACTCGTTCTTGTATGCGTGCATGCGCTGCCGCTTTGTGTGCGCGAAATTCCTGCTCGCTTGCGGGTGGCACTGTAAAAACCGGAATGCCGTGCTGCTGCAATCGCTCTGCAGCGCGCCTTTCACGAATATGCTCGCGACGTTTAAAATTCGCCTGCTTTTCTTGTATCCAGGCACGTTTAGACTGCACAAAAGTGTTAATCATCGCATCGGGCGCATGTGCCGGAGCAACAACCACCACCGAACCATCGCGCGCAACAGTAATACGCACATAGCGAAGCCGCTTATGCGCGGATCGTTTAATGGTGTAGGCAACCTCTAATGAGTGCGCATCGTCCATGCGCATAAGGATACCAGCCCTAGGACTGGCGTCCAGCTTTGAGTACGCGGCCGTACCATGCCAATTCTTCAAACATACCCTTCATACGTTCGTCCCATGCAGCTTTGTCCTTTAGACCTGATTCGTCAAAGAGTGTTTCAACCTGGCCGAAGTGTACGGTTGGCTCAATCGGCGTGAGGTGAAGCGTGAGTGCAATTGGCAGAAATGCCTCTACCATGCGTACTCCACCAAATCGTCCTGATGAAACACCGCAAAACGCCACTACCTTGTGTCGATATTCATCGAACAATGCATCAATGAGCATTTTGAGCTCACCCGGAATGCTGTGATTATATTCTGGAGAAACAATAATGAAACCATCTGCACGCGCTGCAGTAGCCTGCCATTTTTTGAGCGGCTCTGTGTGTACATTACTAGCATCGGCCTCAGTAGCGATTTGTGGAATTGCCCGAACGTCTACCAATTCAGTTTCAAAACCGTAACGCGCCGCAGCATCGAGCACATACTGAGCCACCTTCTCTGATTGACGACCTTCACGCGCCGTCCCCAAAATCACCGGCATAAAAAGTTTTTCATTCATATACACAGTATACGCCGCAACGCGCGCGAGCTGCAAACGCCGGCCACAAGAATCCTAAAAAAAGAAATGCCGGACACCGCTCTGCAACCGCCTCCCAAAAGGAAGACGGCCACATTACGATGCCCGGCAAAATCGTGAAGATCAGCGTGCCTGCCTACTACGAGGCAACAGCGGCGCATGAAGCCATTCGAGGCTCAACACCAGAATGACAAGAAATATCACAGCCTGTACTGACGCACTCTGCAGCGCTGTCGGCAGGGTGTAACGATTCGTCATTGCATAGGGCAAGAGCAATCCAAAACCGAATGGCCCGAGTAGCCGGTGATTGACCGGATACCACCTATGGTGCAAAACGTACAGTTTTGCATACGGCGCAAGGAGCGCCATGATAATGAGGTACGAAGCCAGAAGCGTCGCACCCATACCCCAAGCTTGCATCCTGAACAAAGTCAGAAAGAAGCCCATTGTAAAAAAGATGGAGACCACAGAACGCCTGTAGCTTGCCACTTCATCCTGAGAATGCTCTTGCACCCCCAGGAAATCGAACCAATCGATCAGCCTCTTCATTACCGCCCCCCTTTCTCCTTAACCAGGAAATATTCAAACACGAGGTAAACAAAAAAGCAAGGTTGTTCGGACCCTGCTTTTTTACCTGTCAGTTTTAAATGTTACCGAGTCTTACTGAGCCAATGTACCAATCTTCATGCTTGCCAACGCCTTCTCTGGAGCACCCTTTCCACCGTGCTGCTTCTCAAACATCTTAGTGCCATCCTTGCCACACGTACCCAAAATAGCCTTTTCGCCACCTGGGTGAGTAGCAATCCACTTTGTGAAATCGTATACCCCGCCGCGAACTGCGCTGTAGCAACTTGTACGGTCATTGTGCTTTGCAACTTCGGCCATGGTGAACGTTGCTGCCGCTGATGTACCCGTTGTCGTTGTTGTTGAAGTCACGCCACCTGTCGTTTCGCTTGGTGTACTTGTTGCGTTTTCTGTCTGCTCTGATGTTTGATACTCGTATGATTCGTCACCGTCCCAGTCGCGGCCTTTTAGAAGATAATAGCCACTCGCTGCAACAATAAGAACAACGATAATTCCGACATATGCTGTTTTATTCATATGCAAGTAGTATACCGAAGCTCGCTCTAACGCACAATTCCGATAAATTCGACCGTAGAAAGGAGCTTTTTGTAATCTGCCAACCGTACGTCACTCTCACCATCGTATGTTACGGTAATTACCAAAATATCTCCCGAAGTTGTAGTTACTAGGCTCTGTCCAGAATAAAGACCATCCCAACGGTAGGTGACGGCCTGTGCACCCCCAAACGGTATCTGTTCAAGCTTGCTGTCGGGCGACAATTTGAAGTTTGAAAAAGAAGACTGCTTTACCCACTGTTCTGGGTTGAGCTTTTCTTTATTCTGGTAGAAATCAAATGTGATTGCACGCGGACCTTCAGTATTTTCTTTGTCGCCATTTTGAGCATCGCTCGCCTTAATGAGCGTAATTACATAGTGCGTGCGCTCTGCATTGCCAACTTCCTTTTCAGTAAGGATGTACGATGTTGAATACTGAAAACGCACCGCGCGACTCACCTGAGTGACGAATACCTCCGGAGTATCTTCTGTCGTTTCGCCAGTATCTCTCGGTGATGGATCACTTTTCCACGACTGACGGTACGACAGGGCTGCTGCAGTGATAACCCCAACTACAACCACGATTATCCCAATAGACTTCCAGTACTTCATATGCTCCTTTATTTATTTAACTAATGATATGGATATCGCCAGAGGATTCAGCTGCACTACGCGCCCAATGATACTCGAGCGTGTATTTGTCTGCACCGTTAAAGAATACAACGAGTGCTGCCATAGCCAGACCAAAATCGCGAACAGCAGTAGCGCTGTAGCCGACCATCGGCAAAATGTTAAACAAATGCACTGCCAAAATAAGTGCTGCTATACGCGTACCAATACCTACCACAAGAAGCGCGGCGAGCACTACTTCTATAATGCCGTTTGAAAACACGAGCGTTGATGCAGAGATATGCAAAAACGAGGTGAGCGTGTCGGGAATCAAGTACGTCCATGCATCAGTATGAAGGATTTGCTGGCTACCAAACCATAGGAAAATTGCGGCAACGCTATAACGCAAGATTGCTGGTGCAAATACCCGTCGCGAATCTACCAACGCATTGAATTTTATCCAGAGTGTTTTAATCATAAAAAAATTATTTAAACCAGGCCTGCTGCCAAGCCTTCATGTCCGCAATTTCCTTTTTCTGCGCTGTAATAATGCCACGTGCTAAATCTTTAATTTCCTGATGCTGCGCGTTTTTAAGAGCGAGCTCTGCCATGTCTACAGCACCCTGGTGATGCACAATCATTTCACTCAAAAAAGCCTTATCGAATTCGGTGCCTGTCTTACCATCGAGACCCATCATCATGCCGTCCATAGCGTCGTGCATGCCTCCCATATGTTCCATACCATTCATGTTTGCCATACCACCCACCTGCACCTTGATAGTGAACATGTACGCACAGAGAAGTGCGAGCACTACCGTCGAAACAATCCAGATTGTATTTTTTGAATCATTCATATATTTTTATTTATTCTTATGTGAACCAATGAGACACCCGACTGACGTCACCACTGACCCAAGTACATCCATAAACATATCTTTTTGAGCATCCCAAATGTCACCCTGAGAGCCGAGGAATGCAGCGCCTGATTCGCCTCCATAGAACGCTGCGTACCACCATTCTATCCACTCATAAAAGACAGCGACAAAAGCGATGGCAAAAATTGCATAGGTGACAGCAATTGTTTTACTTGCGACACGGCCACGCGACACTAAATACTCGATAATTGGCAGCGCATAGAAACCTACCGAGAAATGCCCGATACGATCGAACATGTTACGCTCGAAGCCAAACAACTTTCCGAACCAATCGAATGGTACAAGTTCGAAAGTGTAGTGACCACCAATAGTGTGCCAAAACGGCAAGATAAACATTAGGACATATGCTGTGTTTGAGAAACGCACGCCGCGCACATACAAAATAACAATGAGCGCAACGAGAGCTACGATAGGGCCATTTTCTACATACCAAACCGCACGTGAAAATGGGTTGATTGCCGCCACGATAAACTCGATCACGTAAATCGCCAACAATATATGGGGGAGTTTTTTTGAGAGTGACATATGCTTTTTATTACTACCCTATTAGTATAGCACTTTCTGTATGAAGAAATATTAAAAATCCCCTCAACAAAGCCTCTAAACTCGCACGATTTATGCCCACCTTGACATTGACTTATATTGTGAGGTGTGGCACAATAGCGCCAGTATGCACATCATACCGATTCGGTTCCGACCGCGGGATCTTGTCCTGTGCGCGGTAACCGCGCTGTGTACGGTCCCCGTGACCGTCGCAGTTGTTGCACTGTTCCCTGCCATCACGGCCGGGCTCAGCACCATCAGCATCCCGAGTATCGGGAACGCTGAAATCGAGACACCCACCGCGGTGTCTGCAAAAGAGATTGAGGCACTTTTCCCGCCTCAACACTCCCCCGCTGGTACCGTTAAGATCTTGGCAGCAATGCCTGGTCCAAACGGCGCGACCCTCTTCACCATTGGCCTCACCAATGGTGAAACCCGGACCGCAACGGCTTCCTCGCCCGGCCTCAAGGTCGGCGATACTGCCACAGCCAGCGTTGTAGTGTACCCCAGCAATGGGCAGTACAACCACACATGGATCGTCGCGGCGACCTCCAAAGCGGAAGGCCTCGAACGATGACGAAATCCCACCCACCCCCAAGGACATGCTCACACCACAGCATGTCCTCTTTTTTTACGCAAAAGTGCTACACTTACCACATGCAAAAGCTCTGGTTCAAAAATAAGCGCTACGGCTGGGGCTGGACGCCCGCTACTTGGCAAGGATGGCTTGTGCTCGTCATTTTCTTGGCGCTCATCATCGGAAATGTTTTACGCTTAGATGCGGCCCGACTTTCAACAAGCGATGCACTCATGAACATCCTCCCACAAAATGCCCTCCTCGTACTCATCCTTATTTTGATTTGCTACCGTACCGGTGAAAAACCTCGTTGGCGCTGGGGCGATGATTCTGTTAAGCCAAAATAATTCTCTGTAGGGCTGCAATTGTTGGTATTGCTTAAATAGCAATTCTGTGATATAATACCGACCAGTCCATACCAGCACATGAAGTGCGTGGATGGAATGCACCCATAGATGAGCAATAAAAACAGGGGGCACGCACGCAAAAGTATGCGAGCCCGTAAACGGGAAAGAGTTTCACCCGTTAAACCAGGGGACCAAATCCCCTGTGTCATGCTCAACTTGTCTTCGGACAATACGAGCGACGCAGTGACTGGGTTTGACCTCACCCTCCTTGGTACATGCGCAGATGCAGTGCCAACCGGGACAACTGTCCTTTTTATGGAGCTGGATGAGTCAAGCTACCCACACAAAACAGTGGCACAGGTTCTAGCGGCAGTTGGCGAATTCACCATGAGTCTCGCCGAGCCCATTACCTGCCCCACTGGCCAGAAGCGACGCTTCGTCTTTATGATTGAAGTGCCGCTCGATTCACAAGGAGGTTGGTACTCGTCGGAAACCATCGGACTTTCGCTCAACACGATCGTGACCGATGGAGCACTGGTTTCGGGAAGCTTTCCTAAAATCAGCCCGCTCTACAACCTCCTTGACGGCAGCGTTGTCGAACAAGTAGTTATTCGGCCATGGCACGAAAGCGCCATGGCCGGTCGTCGATAAACACCAAAGCTGTAAAGGCCCTTTTGACAGCCCGCTCGCGCCGGGCTGTTATTTTTTTTTGACAGGAGTTGCTTAATAAGGTATTTTTTGAACAGAAATGCAGCAACACAGAAACACAGAAAACACCTCGTATGTACCAAGAAATGTCACCATCCCACCCGCAGGGACAGTCAGACTCGCACGAAACCCCTCCGATCAGGAGTGTTAAGCGGAAAAAACTTCCCGACTTCCACAAAGGAACGAACGGACCGTCAATTTGGATGTCATCACCCAAGAGCTTGATACACACGGAGAGACAAAAAACACCGTGTTACACACACCTGACGCTACTTGGCTCACGGATTCAAAATTTGATCGCACGTGGCAAGTTCCACAGCATCAAATTTGGAACAGACGACAGTCTGGTAGCGAAGGCGGTGGCACTTCTCTGGCCTCAACACAAACCAGGCACATGGGTCAAAACTAACGCGTTTGACCCACTGGAGACCACACACCACTCGAATCAAGCCGGCTTCTTGCCGCCATGCGAAGAAATGCTAGCGCAGTTCATTTCGCAGGAAATCGACAGTCTGCAACCAAACAGATCCTGCCTTGTGCTTGTGTCTGATGCAATCATGGAAGGACTTCTTGATGAAGAAGGATTCGATAAGAACAACCCGTTGGGTGCGCATTACATTTACGACTTGATCTTCCATTTCGAACGCCGCATTCCGTGCAGTTGCACCGGAGCATACATCCAGCGACACACTTAGCCCGCGGCATAAACCGCACACAACCCCCTTCTCCATTTACTGAGAGAACGGGGGCTGTTTTTTATACAAATTTTGATGGTAGCCAACCCAAAACGGCACGAAGCCGATAAGCTGTCTTTCTGAAATATATAAAATAGGTAGGACCACGACCGCCTCCAACATCAATAACCCGCCCATGAAGTGTCTCGCGAGCGAGCGCATGATTCATGAAGATACGGGTTAGTGTTTCGCCCCTCCACAAGCCACGAAGGGTTTGCATAAACGTTGCCTGAAAAGTCATGCCCACAGTGTATCATGAGCGCTTTGTGCGTGCATGGCTTGCACGGCGGGCACTTTGAGCGACGCGAATCGTTGGGCGCGGCTTATTGAATATGATGTCTCGCAGCGTGCTGGCGATAACGGCCGGATTACTGTAGAGCTGGCCTTTTTCATTTACATAAGCGAGCGGTGCCGGCACAAAACGCGCGGCACTTCCCTGTTGCGCAGTAAGTTCAACTTTTTGCTCCAGGGCATACGTAGCACGGACTGATTCTGGTATTGGCGCAGAATTGTGAATAACAACATCGGCAGGGCGACCCAT